>Ga0315314_1000162_pt1 | contig 86414 bp, 86 predicted proteins | sample TDP9_MG_FD_203631 | JGI IMG/M metagenome (GOLD analysis project Ga0315314, IMG submission 203631) | Freshwater sediment microbial communities from Lake Towuti, South Sulawesi, Indonesia - TDP9 | ecosystem: Environmental > Aquatic > Freshwater > Lake > Sediment | place: Indonesia: South Sulawesi...
ATCCAAGCTTTTCCGCCTTCCAATGATCAGAGAATATTGATTTTATTGATATGGCCAGCATTCGGCCGAATAATAGCAACAATCTCCAGGCTTTACAAAGAGCGAGTTTTATAATTTCCTAAGCGATGAAAAATTTAATAATATTGAAATGTTAGCGCCAAATCCGCTCTGGATTTGGATTTTGCGGATTCGAGGATCAGAAAATCCTGATTTATCAACAGTCTTCATGGGGGCATGCCCAAAAAGGCCAGAAAAAAAGCCTCTCTCCTACCCCTCCTGTCCGAAGATTTTGATCTGGGTTCCCTCTTGCAACTAAGCTGCTGAAAAAGGCGCTTTTTCTATGCTTATTTTTGGCGCAAGGTGAATTTGGAAAGGGGCTGACCTGCTTTCTCTATTCATTTAATTTCCTGGGTTCTTACCAAAGGGCTGAAAAATTGCCACCCATATCTTTCCTGAAGAAAAGGAGGGGGCCTTGACATACCATATTAAAATTCGATACATTCTCAGCAGATCTTTGGTCCTTACTTAAAGTTCCTATCCGCCAACCTATAACTGAACCAGAGGAGGGAGCGTTAATAGTCTCGCAAAATGCAGAAAGGAGGGGAAAAAATGAAATCCATTAAGCCACTCATCTTTGGCCTTCTTTGCTTGCTTTTGGCAGGTAATTTTGCCCTGGCCCAGAATGCTCTTACTCCTGCGAGTAACGAAAATCTTTTTCCTGCTTACATATCCGACACCCAAGCCTCTCCAGCGTTGAAGTCTCAGGACACTCCCTCTTTTGAAATGGCCCAGATTCCTGGGACTGAGCAAATGAGAAGAATTCGGGTCATTTCTCCCAATGGTGGGGAGCAGTGGGAAAAGGGGAAAACCTATTCCGTCCGGTGGACGAGCACGGGCAATATCCCCGAGGTTAAAATCGCATTAAAGTGGGGCCCCGGCGTAGGGATATGGCTTCCGGTTGCGGATCGAGTTCCCAATACAGGGGAGTACTCTTACACCATACCGGAGACAGTCAAACAAGAGGGCCGGGAGTTCATGATCATCGTCATGACTCCGGACGGGCTAATATCCGATTCCAGCGACAGCCCCTTCACGATCCAGGTCGCCAAAGAAGTACCTAAAGCAGCTCCGATGGTCGCCAAACCTGCTCCAGAAGCGGAAAAGGCCGAAAAATTTATTAAAATCAAGCGTTTTGAAATTAAGGAAGCAAAGGGATACAGCGAGCAAGAATTGAAGCAGGTTCAAACGGAGTTGTCCAAACAAAAAATGACCGCTATCAAGACGCGGGCTGAAAAAAGAATAGAAGAAGTTGTAAAAAAGCGCCCTGTTGCTGGCATTCTGATCCCTCTTCTTTACCGGCGTATTGAGGAGCATTCCCAAAAGCCCATCCTGATGCCGGTAACCCTGGCCAGGAAGGCGGAAATAACAGCAGAAAGACCGGCCGGAACTTGACGTCAGCCCTCATTTCCAGGTTGCCGCTCAAGTCTACAAGGAGCTTTCCCCTTCCCTGAAGAGTCAGTACTTCCACCCCCGATATGTCGACCTTCAACCGGGCCAGTCAATCGACAGATTGCAACTGGGAAAGGACATCCTTGAGTCCATAAGACCCAACTATGAAAACGAGCTGCGGGAAATCGTAAGAAGGAGCTTTGCTCCCGCGCGTCCCAAATCTCCCTTGAGGGCAGATAAACTCCCTAAAAAGGCGGAGCTGGGTAAAGAACCCCGGCAAGTCGATTTAAGCCCCGGGACTTTCCAGATTAAGAAAAGCGATGTTGATGCCTTAATAAGCAAACTGGCTGAAGCTCCCTCCGCAGCTAATTACGAAAAATTGAAGGAATTCGCCATGGCCCGGGGAATTTCAGTGCCGAAAGCGGAACCCAACCAGCTCCACCGATACCTCATGGAAAAGGCGAGGTTGAGCCCCGCTGCGATCCCGGACCTGAAAAGAGACCATGCCGATCGAAATTACTGTCAATACCACGTTACCCTGGATAATTTCTTTCCCTCGAATTTCAACGAAAATTGGGATGAGCCCTACTGGCAAATCGTATCTTCCGTGCCGCAATACGACCCCAATGATCCAGAATTCATGAACCTGTTTGCCAAAGGCCTCTTATATAACGTGGAAGGCAGGATTACAGGTTCCTATGACGTCCACAAGGGCAAAACGTATGGATTTCGTGAGAAAGACCGCCATGTCCTCTGGGACAACACTTTCAACAGCAATAGCACTTTTACCCTCTCCATGTGGGAGGAGGACTGCTCCAAGGATGAAGTGGCCAGGGCTTCGCGGGACGCCGTAAGGGAATTTGCGAATAAGCTCCGCTTAGAAATCCAGCAAGCAGTGTTTGAAAGAGTGATATCCGTCATTATTTCCGCTCTTATTTCGGAGTTCCCAGAAGTGGGAGCCTTGCTGCAAGGGCTTGCCCCCGGCGCGGCGGGCATAGACATTGAGACAGTGGATCGAATTATTAGGGGAGTCAGTGTCGCCTATGGGGGGATCGATGTTTCGTGGGTTTTGCTGATGTTGCTCCTGGGCGATTTCGAACAGGTTGCCGCCTATTTCGAAGGATTGGCTTGCCCGGAAGTCATGCTTACCATTATCGCCATCCAGGTGGCTGGACCGATCGTTGTTGACCTATTCGAAGGTGATTTCCAGGACGCTTTCAAGGAGCTCCTATGTTTACCAATATCCATCTTTAAATTGGTAATAGGCTTTTTCACCGACATCGTAAATTTAGTAGAGGCCGTCCTGGCCGCCCTTTTCCCGGATGATTTCATCTACACTCAGGTGATAAACATCAGGGGAGAGTATCATGAGGATATCTTCCAGGATGGCGACTGGGGCCCTTTGCCGGGGAATTATGGCGGCTACCCGGCGGATAAAGCGGAGGCATTCTATAAAAAACACGGATATGGGCCTACCGATGAAAACAGTTCCATGAAAAAGAATAATATCTTCTGGCAGCCAACCCTCATCTTTAAGAATCGGGATACAGAATATCAGGCCATGTACAACGTAAAGAGAAGACGCGTGGGGGGCCGGGAGACCTTTGGTTACTCGGTAAAAGCGAATCCCCATGATTATCAGCAAAAGATAAGGTATAAGACCAAAATAGATATAAGACATAAAAAAATTCGCGTCTTAATTTCGGCCCTGAACAGGGCGGATGCTGTTCCCGCTGTTACGATTCGCAATATAAGCGGCCACCCCCCTGTAAGCGAACACAATATTCCGAATCGGAGAGAATTTTACATCGAAGCAATCCCGGGAGCAGAGTATGAAATGGTAATCTTCACGCTCACCGAGGATTTTTACGGTTATGTAACCCTGGAGGAGAAGGAGAAGGAATACTATTCCTACACATTTATTTCCCAGAGCAAAGAGGATAAGGATTGGGTAATCAGCCACGACAAAAATTACCTGGCCGAATTGACGCCTTTGTCATGGTTTACTTTTGATCCACCACCCTGGATTCCCTGGGATCGTCTTGACCCGTTTGACAAAAACTTTAAACTCGTACCGGGTCTGGCAGATAAGACGGGTATTTCCTTTGAATCCGTTGCTCATCCGGGATATTACCTCCGCCACCAGGATTTCCGCTTAAAACTGCACCGGTATTCGGAAGCTCAGCTTTTCAAGGATGATGCCACCTTCTTTCCAAGGATGCTAATTGAATGTCCCTGGGAGGGGGCTGTGGGTGGGGGTGGAAGTGGTTTAGGAAGGTATAGTCAAAAACGGCAAAAATTAACGGCAGATGGGAAGGTGGAGACCGTCTCTTATGACACTTCGGGATGGGCCTTCGAGTCCAAAAATTATCCCAACCATTTTATTTGTGCTCGCGGAAAAGATTTGATTTTGAAAAAGTATACCGGTTCTCCTGAATGCCACGAGTATGATTTCAGAATAAAAACATATTTTACCCCGAAGGTGGAATGGTCTCGGGTTAAACCACCCGCTTCCACTCCTCCATCGCAATCGGGTAGCCCTCCAGGTGGGGGAGGCGGTGGCGCTGCTTCCGGGGAAACCCAAATGAAGTAAAGGCGGAGCAGGTTCTGCCTCAGGCTCGTTGTAGAGCGTCGGGGAGGTAGGTTCTAAAGCAAATTTGCGATTAACCGAAAAAGCGGAGGTTGTCCTTGATTCCTTTCCCTGACTTCAATACAATCTTAGCCAACTTCAGTCTTTCCATTTTTGAAATCCGGGAGGGAATCTAACATGGCAAAAGAGAAAAGGATCGGATATCGAGTGGTGGGCACGATCAAGGACGTAAAGGGTTATTGCAGTGCGGGTCATAAGGTTGGGCAACAGATTGAACTGGATGGCCATAGAACAGGAGGGATGTGCGGCTTCTTCTATCACGATATCTTCCCCTACCTAATTATGCTCCAGTTCGGGGGCGGATTCCCGGTCGAGTGGGGAGGCCCGGATGTTGTTGAGCTGGAATGCATGGACAGGACGAATGCAGTCACGATTGAGTTGAGGCGGATAAAGGAATAGGACGGTAATTTCGGGTTTTGGATTGCGGATTTCGGAAATTTTATTTTGAATTTTCCTTCATTACTCTGAATTCCGCAATCCGCATTCCGCAATCTGCATTCACAATTGCCCCAATAGCCTGTCCATTATGAAATATTGGAGAAGGGAGATAAATTTGGCAGATTTTCCCTTGAGCTGGCAGATCAGGGTAAAACGGTTTGGCCTCTTAATGAAAGTGGCTTTTTCTACGCGTTTAAAAAGATTCAATCTTCACTCTCAGGCCAACAATAGTTGCAGGGCGGGAGTTGTTTTTGGGCGCTTTTTCATTACAACGATGCCAAGTATTCCTGTAACTCTTGGGGGACGGAAAGGAGCTCTACCCCCATCCCTGGACGCTCATGGTGGGTCGGCAGGTGGGGAACTTTTTTAGCGTAGCGAACAATCCCCGTCGCAGTATATAAGCCATTGGGAGTTGAAATCTGAATGAAGAGCTTACTCCCCGGCGGGTAAACGTGCTGATTAGTTTGGAGGAACAGTCCCCGGGTAGAAATTTGTATTGCTGGCGCACGGAACTTCGGGCTCTGTGTTCCGAAGTTAACAAAAATCCTCTTGAACTTCCTGGTCTCCCCGCGCCTGTCTTTCTCAGCCATTACTCTGGTTGCTCCTTTAAAATCTTCTCAGATGGACAGCCTGGAATAAGATAAAGCTAAAGCCCAGGCCACTGTTTTTCTGGAATTATAGAAAGGAGAAACTCATGTGTCAAGAAAAACAATGAGCAAAAAAATCTATTAAGGACGCATCAATGATTCGCCAGCTCTACCTTTAACAACCCACCTCCGGCTGTCGATTAGGATCAGGATTCGCCGGATGAGAAAGGAGCCCATCAGGTTTGGCCCTGCATAGCGATTCTCATCATCGTCTCCGCCAGAATTTGCGCCCCCAGGGCGGCGTCTTCCCAGCGGATGGCTTCATCGGGACAATGGCTCTTCCCTTCAAAACACGGTATGAAGATCATGCCTGCGGGGATGTTCTGGGTGGGAAAGGTCATGGCATCATGCCCTGCCCCACTCCACAGGCGATGGAAAGGGATGCCCTGCCGAAGGCAGGAAGATTCGATGGCTTCCATGACTTCCGGGTCCATGGTTACGCCCACCTTCGAGAGGACTGTCTCCATCTCAACATTATTTACGGAATGGACGATCTCCCGGATAGTTTTCTTAACAGAATCCATCATTGTTTCTTTCATAGAGCGGAGATCCAGAGTCATTTCCACCTTTCCGGGAATGATGTTGAAGGCCCCCGGGTAGACCTTGAGCTCCCCGATCGTTCCCACGACCTCAGCCCCGGCAAATCGGATAGCCTCATGCACCGCTGTAATGATCCGTGCCGCTTTTACGAGAGCGTCGTCCCGAAGATGCATGGGGGTTGTGCCGGCATGCCCTGTCCGGCCCGAGACATGGATTAAATAACGATCGAGAAAAACAATCCCTTCTACAATTCCAACGGGAACCCCGAGGGACTCCAGCACAGGCCCCTGCTCAATGTGTAGTTCCAGGAAGGCGCGGAACTCGGAAGGAGGACGGACTGCCTGTCCGATCTGCCCCGGGTTCTTGCCCATGCGTTGCAAACTCTCGGCTATGGAGGGCTGGCCGGGTGCTTTGGATCTATAAATTTCCCCCTCTGCGAGAAGGCTGAACATTGCCCGGCTGCCGAAAGTTCCAGCAAAATGACTCCCTTCTTCGTCGGTGAAAACCAGAAGTTCTAAAGGACATGGGAGGGGAAGCCCGCTCTCCTGAATGGCGCGAAGGGCTTCCAACCCGGCGCAGATCCCCAGCGCACCGTCGAACTTTCCTCCCTGGGGAACAGTGTCAATGTGCGACCCTGTAGCAATGCAAGGCCCTTCTACAGAACCCCCGGTGGGAACAAGGCGACCGATCAGGTTGGCCGCAGCATCCTCCCGCACCCGCAGCCCGGCCTCCCCCATGCGCTCCTTAAACCAGAGGCGAGCCTTAAGGTCTGCCTCGCTTAAGGCTGTACGCTTGAGCCCTCCTCCAGGATCTTCTCCGTATCGTGCCAGTTCCAGGAGATCTTTTCGCAGTCGACTCTCCCGTACCTTAATCGCTGATAAGTCCCTCATTTTATTATCGCAGGGATAAATTTCCCTTGACCTGGCTTGCCAATTACTTCTTTTCCATCATAGATGGGCTTACCCCTTAGGATAGTCCGCACCACCTTTCCTCGGATATCCAAGCCTTCATAAGGCGTCCATCTTGCCGACGAGTGCATCTCGCTGCCGCGAAGGGTCCAGGAGATCGAAGGGGCAATAATGGCAAAGTCTCCATCTGCACCCAGGGCGATATACCCCTTTCTCGGGTAGAGCCGGAACCGTTTGGCAGGTTGCTCGCAAAGAAGCTGGGCCAGTTTAACAGGGGAAAAGCCTCTCTTGAGGACTGCCTCGCTGAATAACAGGGGGAAGAGAATCTCGACTCCCGGCGCGCCTGAAGCATTGTCAAATATGTCAGGGGATTGCTTTTTCTCCATCGGCCAGGGGGCATGATCAGAGGAAACCATGTCTATGCTGCCATTTTTTAATAACTCCCACAGTTCCTCTGTGGCTCCTCGCTCCCGCAACGGGGGATTGATCTTGCCCAACGCTTTTATCCGGTCCATATCCCCTTCGTGCAAGAGAAGGTAATGGGGACATGTCTCTAAGGTGACGTCCACTCCCTCTTCCTGAAAGCGCTGGAGCAAATATACGGATCGCGGGTGGCTCACATGGTAAAGGTGCAGGCGAACACCAGTCCAGCGAGCCAATTCGAGAAGCTTTAACACGGCCAGGGTTTCGCTGATCGGTGGCCGGGTCTCACAGTGGGCCTTCGGGTAAATCTTTCCATCCTGGCGGTACTTGCGAACCAGGTGAAAGATGAGGTCATCGTTTTCGGCATGGAATCCCACGGGGATATTGAAAGAGGCGATGATGGGCAGGATCTCCCATAAATTACCATCGGGAATCCGGGGGAACCGACCCGGGTCGGCCTCGAATAAGGAGAGCTTGAACCCACAGGCTCCTAACTTCACCATGGGCTCAATCACATCCAGAGGGCCTTCTTTTTTCAGGGTGGAAAGGAGGGCGACGTCTACCATGGCCAGGCGCTGGACAAGCTCAATTTTTTTCTGGAAAGCTTGGGGGGTGGTGATGGGCTCACCAGCGTCATAGGGCATTTCGATAAAAGTCGTGACTCCTCCGGCAGCCGCCGCAGACGTGGAATACAAGAAGCCCTCCACGCCTGGTATGCTGTATGAATGTACGTGGGCATCAACGATTCCCGGGAAGACAAATAGTCCCCGGGCATCGATGGTCTCTCTTGCGGGAGGGTTCTCTGTCAGACTATACAAACCGACGACGACTCCATCTTTGACTCCGACGGCCGAGTCCTTTGCGATCCCATGGGGGAGTACAAGATCTCCCCAAATTACCAGGTCTAACTCTTGATGGCCCATAAATTCCCCCATGGCTTAATTCTTTGACCCGACCCAAAGATCTTCTGTCCTCCGCGCTTCGACCCACTTTTTCCCCATCTCAATGCCTTCCAGCTCTGCGACGACTACTGCTACTTTGAGGAAAGTGATCGTTCCCTGATCCAGATGGCCACCATAAGTAGCGATGGTGTCGCCCATGACCGTGGATGCTGAAAAATGAGCGTGTACATAGGATTCACCATTCATTTTGGGGACAATGTAGCCCGCTAAAGACAGGATCTCCAGAGGCTTCTGAACTTCAAAATAAAGGCGATCTTTGGGTGTAACTGGGTATTCTTTGGGAAAAACTTTCAAATTCCTGAAAATGGCCTTTTGCAGGGCGCCAACGCCCATGAGAATCAGCCCTTTCTTGATTTTTTCTCTCCTCACTACCTCGTAGATAGCATCAAGCAAATCAACGCCGATGGGAATCCGGGCCATGACAATCCGCCCAATCTTTCCGCTACCAATGCCTTCGATAAGAGCAGCCTTCTCCATTTTCTGCTCCTTGCCTTTAAACCAAAAAGAATTTATCCGGCTATGGTCCCTAGTCCTATCCTTTTGACCCACCCTGCGCATCGCGATTTCTTGGAATGTAGCTTTTCAAGCTATCAAAGTCAAGGGACTGTTTCCCCTCGCCACCCCCCGGTTTTTCCATAGGAAGGGAAATCATTTCTTGATAGACCTGAGGCAGACTCGGGCGCAGGGCCGCTGTCCTCGCCCCCATTTCAAACGCTATGCGCATAGCGCTAAGCGTAAAGCGTCTTAAATACGTCGCCGATTCGGGCTGCGGGCATCTTCCCTGCGCCCGAGTCAAACATGAGCTAAGCACTAATTAAAAAAAATGGGGGGTGGCAAGCTAATCTTCTCCTTCCCCCTCGAGGCGGGAGGGCTGGAAGGCGGTGGGATGATTTTTCTTTTGATATTTTTGCCCCATCCAATATAATGAACCAATTAGTTTCATTTTTCTGAACGGCTTTGCGCTGTGTTCTCTGTGGCAAAAGGTTTTCTATGCGGGTTTTGCTCATCTCGGCAAACATAGAAAAGCTTCCCGACCCTGTCGCCCCGCTGGGCCTGGCCTACATTTCATCTGCCCTGAAACTCCGTGGGCATGAGGTCCAGTGCCTCGACCTCTGCTTTGAAGAGAGTATCGATGAGTCTCTGAAGAGATCGCTCCTGAATTTTCTTCCAGAGGTTATCGGGATTTCCCTTCGGAATGTGGATAATGTTTCTTACCCGGACATTGTATCCTATCTTCCCTTTTATAAGAGCTTAGTCGAGGGCTGCCAGCAGCTTTCCAGGTCACCGATATTTCTCGGAGGGTCTGGGTTTACCCTGATGCCTCAGGCTATTCTCGAGTATTTGGGCGTGGACGGAGGAATCGTCGGGGAAGGCGAGGAAGTTTTCCCGCAGGTTTTGCAGGCCACGGACCCGAATTCACTTTCAACCATTGAGGGTTTTATCAGCCGGCATTCGAAAAACTATCCCCGGCCGGCAGGCATTCAAAACCTGGACTCCCTTCCCCCTCCGGATTGGGAAAGTCTGGATTTGAAGAAATACTTCGCCCTCGGGGGAATGGGGAACCTCCAGACCAAGCGCGGCTGCCCTTTTGATTGCATCTATTGCACTTACCCCTTGATCGAAGGGAAAAAAATTCGCCTGCGTTCACCCGATAAGGTGGCCCAAGATGCCGAAGCACTCAGCCAGCGGGGGGTCAAAAATGTTTTCGTCGTCGATAATATATTCAACTTCCCCCAGACCCATGCCCGAGAGGTTTGTCAAGTCCTCATCGAGAAAAGGATTCCCCTTCAATGGAGCTGCTACGTCCACCCCGCTCACTTCAACCAGGGTTTGGCCGAGGACATGAAGAAAGCTGGCTGCACAGGAGTAGAGTTCGGCACGGATTCTGGCTCTTCCCCTGTTCTGGCTAAATTGGGGAAAAGCTTTACTCCTGCCGACATCCAGCGAGCCTCGCGGTTTGCCCGCGAGGCTGGCCTGGAAGTCTGCCATAGCCTTTCTCTGGGAGCCCCAGGAGAGACAGAGGAAACGCTTAGAGAAACCTTCGACCTGATGGAAGAAATCTCTCCCACCGCAGTAATTGCCATGCTCGGCCTGCGCATCTTCCCGGCGACAGCTTTGGCCAGGATGGCAGAAGAAGAAAGCCTCATTCCTCCTTCCCATAATTTCTTGCACCCCGCTTTCTATATTGCGGCCAAGATTAAGGACAGGCTTGTTGAATTAGCCCGAAAGCAGGCGGCCGTCCACCCCAACTGGATCTTTCCCGGACTGGGCATCAATGTCTCTACCCGATTGCAATCGAAACTGCGCCGGATCGGGATCAAGGGTCCTCTCTGGGAACATATGAAAATCATGCGCCCGCGACAGGTAGCCAGAAAGGAACCCCATGCCTGATACCGCTTTTCTCTTCCCCGGTCAGGGCTCGCAATTCGTAGGAATGGTTAAAGAATTGGCAGCCTATCCCGAGGCTTTAGAGATATTCCGTCGGGCGAGTAGAGACCTCACCTTTGACCTCTTCGAACTCTGTATCAGAGGACCGGAGGAAAAGCTTTCCCAGGATTTATACGCCCAACTGGCTGTCCATGTAACCAATTGTGCTTACGCCACTGTGCTCCAAGAGATGAACCTCATCCCTAAGCTGGCCAGCGGTTTCAGCCTGGGGATCTTTTCGGCCCTGGTCGCTTCCGGTTCTCTCTCTTTCGAGCAGGGACTGGAAGGAGTGAGGATTGCTGCCGAGAAAATGTCCGAGGAAGGAAGGCGTCATCGCGGCGCCATGGCCGCAGTCATCGGGCTCTCGGAAAACGAAGTGCAGGCCCTCTGCCAGCAAGTGCCCGATGCTTTCGTGGCTTCAATCAATAATGATCGTCAGGCAGTGATTTCCGGAAAAGCCGAGGCCATAGAAAAGGCCATGATCCTATGCCAGCAAAGGGGGGCCCTTATCACCAAACGCCTCCCCGTCAACTGGGCGATCCATACCCCCCTGATGAAGCGCGCCTCGCATTCATTTGCAAAAGTAATCCAAGATTGGAAAGTTTGCCCTCCTCACTTCCCCATCCTCAGTTATTTAAGGGCGGAAGTCTTAAAGACTCCAGAGGAAATCAAAGAGGAGTTGAGTTCTCAATTCTCCCACCAAAACTGCTGGCATAGAGTTCTTCTGCGCATGATCAGGGAAGGGGTTGGTTCATTCGTCGAAGTGGGTCCTGGAAACGTGCTCACCCAGATGGTTCGCTGGGTAAGTCGGCAAGCTATGGTTTTCACTGCTCAAGAGATCTTAAAAAATAGGAATAGTAGGGAGAGGGGGTATTCTTGAATCTTGGAGAAAAAGCTCTTCGGAGATGATGGAGAGAGAGATGACCTTTAAAAATCAGGTTGTTCTGGTCACTGGCGGCTCCAAGGGAATTGGCCGGGCCATTGCCCGGGCTTTCGCCATGAAAGGGGCATGGGTGATCATCAATTACGGCCATGATGAGAGTGCAGCCCAAGAAGCCGAGCGGGAAATTCAGCAGGCCGGCGGAAAGGCGCAGCTCAAACAGGCAGATATCACCCGCCTCGAGGAAGTTAGCGGCATGTTCAAGGAGATTCTGGACCGATTCCAAAGACTGGATGTGCTGGTGAACAATGCCGGGATCATCCGGGATGGTCACATGATGCTCATGACCGAGAAAGACTGGGACGACGTGATTGCCACGAACCTGAAGGGGACTTTCCACTGCTGCCGGGCGGCCCTCAGGCCCATGATCGGCCAGAAGAGGGGAAGGATCATCAACCTGGCCTCCCCCAGCGCCATCACGGGCAGGGCAGGACAGACGAATTACGCCGCATCCAAGGGTGGGGTGATCAGCCTTACAAAATCCCTGGCCCGAGAGGTTGCCCAATTCGGCATTTTGGTGAACGCGGTCTGTCCCGGAATTATCGAAACGGAGTTGACCCAAAAGCTGGACGAAAAATTCAGGAAAGAATTCTTAAGCATGATCCCCCTGAAACGATTCGGCCGGCCGGAGGAAATCGCCTCTGTGGTGCTCTTCCTGGCTTCAGAAGAAGCCTCCTACGTCACCGGACAGGTCATCTGCGTGGATGGAGGGATGGTTTGAATTCTTTGCCACAGAGGGCACAGAGATCACAGAGAAAATTAAATCAAAATGCAAAATGAAAATTGCAAAATATAAAATTTTTTCTTTTATATTTTCCTCTGTGTTCTCTGTGACCTCTGTGGCTTAATAACTTGGCAAGGATTTTGGATGTCGGAAGATTTGGTATTTGAACTTAAAAAATTGATTCTCGAGACCTTGAAGCTTGAGGAAATCACTCCCGAAGACATCGAGGATGATAGCCAGCTCTTCGGCAATGGCCTGGGTCTGGACTCTATCGACGCCCTGGAGCTGGTGGTAGCCTTAGAAAAAGTCTATGGGGTTATCATTCCTGATTCGGAGGTGGGAAAGCGCGTCTTCCGTTCCGTCAACACCCTGGCCCAGTTTGTAAAGCAGCAAAGAATGAGGTAGGGGCGACCGGCGGCTCGGCTGAGCTCGCCGAAGTCCGGTCGTCCCTACGGCGGATGGCAATGAAATACGATGAAACCGAAATCCGGGTCCGGTTTAATGAGGTAGACTCATGGGGAATGGTCTGGCATGGCCATTACATCTCCTGGTTCGAGGTAGGCCGAATGACCCTCCTGGGCAAGTTTCGCCTCCTCCCCAACGATTTCACCCAAATGGGCTACTTCGCCCCGGTTGTAGACTTGAAGTGCGCTTTCAAAGAACCCGCGCGCCTGCATGATGAGATTCTCATCCGCACCACAGTCCTCAAGCCCACTAAAGCCGCGCTCACTTTTCGCTTCGAAATCCTCCGCAAGGGCGATGGAAAGCTTCTGGCCTCCGGGGAAGAAACTCAGGTTCTTTTAACCCTCGACGGCCGCATGCTCTACATCATTCCGCAAGACTTGCGGGAAAGATTACAGCCCCTCCTCGATTACCTGGAAGAGCCTGATTCTGTCGCCTGAAAGGAGAGGAGGATCTGGCCCCCGGCAATCTTTTCTTCTCCCACGAAGACTTCGGCCGTAAACCGGTATAAAGAAGCCAAACTCTGGGTAACCTCGACTTTGAAGGTGATCTCTTCTCCCAAAATCGGGCAACGGTGAAACTCAAAGTCTGAGACTCCAGCAAAGAGGCCGATGAACTTTGCCTGCGGGCTCTCCTCCCTGACTTTGCTTCCCAGCACGATGCCCCCTACCTGAGCCAGCGACTCTAAGAGAAGAACGGGCGGGTAAGAGTTATGGGCGCTAAGAAACCATTCACCCCTGTTTAAATTCTTGATTCCCACGGCGCTCTTTCCAGGCTCAATTTTTAGAATGCGGTCCACCAGGAGAAAGGGATAACGATGGGGAAGGATGGACTGAATCTCCCGGCTTTCCATCATAATTCGAACCCCACTTCCCGCAGGTCCACCTGCACAACGATATCGGCCTCAGCTACGACCTCTCCGCCAACTTGCGCCTTACCTTTGAATTTCCAGAAGGCTTGCTCCCTGGCTGTTAGGCTGACCAGAAACTCCACCCGATCTCCAGGAGTGATGGCCCGCTTAAACCTCACCCGGTCCACTTTTTTCAGAGAGGCACGCAGCCTTCCCCGACTTAACGACTCATCCACAAGGACGAGAGCGCTCTGCACCATGCCTTCGAGGGTCAGAACCCCTGGCATGATGGGATTGCCGGGAAAGTGTCCGGCCAGGTAGAACTCATTGGCTGTGACCCACTTGACTGTCTTGATGTTCTTATCTTTCTCCACCTCTTCCACCCGGTCAATCACTACTAAGGGAAAGGGGTAGGATAGGCGATGAAACAATTCTTCCCACTTCCCCAGTTCAACCGAGCCAGCGTTTTCTCCGATTGTAATGTTTCACCTCCTCATATTAAATAAACCGGATGACCCTCAATCCTCTTCTCTGGTCCAAGCGGCGGATGCCCTCCTCCTGCGCCATGGTCAAGGCCTCTTCATATTCTCCGCTTGTAACTCTGCGGTTCAGAGGGGGATGCTCCATCGCCTGCCCACAAGGCCTGTACTGAGCCATTATATTCACATAGGTATCCGGCGAAATTTCTCGGGCTAAGAAGCGCATGGCCTCTCGTGTCCCGGCTAACCCCCCGGGCAAAACCAAGTGCCGAACCAACAGACCTCGTTCGGCAATGGCCCGCTGGTTGATCTTAAGATCTCCGACTTGCCGGTGCATCTCCTTAAACGCCGCCTTGGCCTTTTCCGGGTAATCCCTGGCCTGGCAGAACTTCTCGGCGACCTCTCGGTCCATGAATTTGAGGTCTGGCATGTAGATGTCGAAGACACCGTCCAGGAGCCGGAGCGTCTCGACCGAGTCATACCCGCCCGTGTTATACACCAGCGGAACCTTCAATCCCCCCTCCACGGCCTCGGGCAGGGCAGTTAGGATCTGGGCCACTACATGCGAAGGGGTTACGAAATTGATGTTGTGGCAGCCCATCCCTTGCAGGCTGAGCATAATCTTGGCCAATCGCTCGGGCGTGACCTCCCGTCCTTCGCCCAGGTGGCTGATTTCATAATTCTGACAGAAAAGGCACAGCAGGTTGCAATGAGTGAAAAAGATCGTCCCTGACCCATGGGATCCGACCAGTGGGTCCTCTTCGCCGAAATGGGGGCTGTAACTCGAAACCACAGGAAGGATCCCCGTGCGGCAATAACCTCTTTCATCAGAGGTGCGATCTACTGCGCACTCGCGCGGGCAAAGACGGCAGGATTTAAGAATCGCCCGCGCCTCAGAAATTCGACCTTCGAGGGCATCTTTTTCCAAAAGATCCAAATAGGCCGGGCGAAAATCCTTAGATCCTGGAGGGCTCCTTTTTAACATCGGAACTTGCAGGTGAACCTTAAGATCCTCACAAGAACGATCACTCTATACGAAAACTCATGAGGGTCAAAGGGATTTTGTCATCCCTTATCTTCTTTCTCCTTCTTCAAGAGTGAATTCAGCTTTTCGGTCGGGTAATATCGGGTAGCCCTTCCTTTTCCTTGGGGAGTGAAGTAGCCCTGCCTGGCCAGTTCCCGCATCATATCCAAAGCCCTGCCCCTGGATACGGACTGCGGCTGCTTCAGATCCAGGAGGGTAAAGAACCCCTTCTTCTCGATGGCCGGCATAACCCAGTTCAACCCCGGAAGCGAAGCGCTCCCATCCTCGATTCCCAGGACCCGGTAAACTCTCCCATGTTTCTTAAAGGGCTGAACGATTTCTCGCTTGACCAGGTCTTTGATCTCTGTATACGCGGTGTCTCGATCCACCCCCAATTTCTGGTAATCCGAGCTGCTGAAGATCATCCCATGAGCCTTCGCATAGGTTAAAATCCGCTTCTGCCTGGGATTCAGGTCTTGGTCGCTGAACTGGTGCAGCCAAGCCAGGGTGCTTTCGTCGAAAATGGGTGTATTCCTGATTACCAGGCGGCAAAAATTTCCCTCTTCTTGCAACTGCGGAGGATTCAACCCATTACGCTCCATCTCCTGGAAAATCCTCGGCAGGCCCTCCCCTAATGCCCGCATGAGTCCACCGTCGGTGAGAACGCGGGTGATCAAAGGATTCCTGGAATAATGGACCCTTTGCTGGCGCAGCAGTTGCTGAATGCTCACTACCCCAGGGAGCTTCCCCGGGCTCATAACTTCGATGCGGTCATCGAACATGCGGACTTCCACCGCACTTCCTTCGAGGCTGTAATCCCTATGGGCGATAGCGTTGATGAGGGCTTCCCTCCAGGCAAAAGAAGGGTAGGCAAATTTTTCGCGAAAGAAAAGGTCCCGCAGCAACACCCTCTCCTGCAGCCGTCCCCCGATGACTCTTTCCATCTCTCCGATTAACTTAAGGATCGGCGCTTCCATGCGGATTCGCTCGACCACGTTATACTCACTCCCTTTCCCCTTTTCAGTTCCTTCAAAGCGCACGAAATCCACACTAGGGCGTGGATGCCAGCGTAGAGGATCTTTACCGAAAAGATAGGCAGCCGCGCGCGTCAGCAAAGGCTGGCCCTGGCGATATTCGATCAGCCCGTAGGGCCGGTAAAGAATTTTTTCCGCCTCGCCCGAAATGTTCTGGCGATGGATAAATTCCGCCACCAGGGCTTCATCCAAGTCGGCGGGTGAACTTTTCGGCAAAACCTCCCGCTCATGCCAGGTTTCCCACCTCGCCTCTTTAAGGGCGGACATCCTCTCCCGGGAGAGGGAGACGTTCTGCGACCCAACTCGGAGAAAACATTTTCCATTTTTCAGAAGATGAACAGCCGGACTGGGGAAAACCGTGAATCGGAGAAGAGTTTTCCCTTCGACCTCTTCAGGAGTAACTCGGAATTTGAGGGGGGGAACGCCAGAGCTTTCCAGGGTGTGAATCAGGAACCGGTGTTCCCTGTCCTCAAAAAAAATCCCGGAGAATTCCCCGTCCATCTCTGCTCCCAGAAGAACCGTTCCCCCATCGGCATTGGCCATCGCACTTAAGGATACGACCAGAGCCTGCCCAACTTCTCTTCTGGTTCGCTTCTGCATCTTGCCGGTGGGACTTTTCCGGTAGCAGCTCACCAGGTCAAGAAATTGTCCCCCGCCTTGCTGCGCCAGTTCCGTCCATTCCTTTTCTGGCATGAGAGGTTCCTTACGCCATGTGGAGTCGGAAGAAATCCTGGGCATTCGCAAATGTCTGCCTGGCAATTTCTTCCGGTTCTTGGTTTTTCAGCTTGCTTACAGAGTCGAGCGTCAGCAGAAGGTCCTTCGGCTCGCTGGGTATCCCGCGATAAATTTCTGGAGCATCAGTTTCCAGAAGCAGCTGCCGCAGCGGGGCCAGGCAGATCGCTTCCCTATGCCGCTCGCTGTAAGCCGCTGCTGGAGTGGCGGAAATAAGATATCCGCTTTCCAGCACCTCCCGCAGAGTATCTGCCGGGCCGCTGTACCAGTGAAGTACGGCCCTCTCGATCTTAAAAGATTTCAGCAAAGCCAATGCTTCTCCCCAGGCTCTCCGGGCATGCAGGAGAACGGGCTTTTGCTCCCGGATAGCTATCGCCAGGAGCCGGCGCAGAATTTTTTCTTGCTTATCTCGAGGGGTCTCTATCGCAAAATCAAGCCCCACCTCTCCCAGAGCTAAGCACTGAGGAAGGTTTCTTTCGATCAAAGCAAAATTGGCCTCCAGATCATCCGTGTTCAGTCGCCAGGGGTGAAGGCCTAAGGCCGGCAGTACGAAACCGCCATACTGGTTGGCCAGTTCCAGAATTTTTTCATTCGAGGTCAGGTCTGCGCCCACCCCTACAATCGCCCGGACCCCAGCCTCTTTGGCCCGCGTAAGGGCTCCTTGAATGTCTTCAATTTCATCGAGGTGGGCATGGGTATCGATGAGCTTCAAGGAAGGTCGCTCCCCATTTTTCCCTCAATCCGTTTCGCTGCCACGAAGCGGACGGAAAAATAACGACTTTCTAAACTGTCAATTTTCACCCGCTGTTTTTGCAGGGAGATGTGGATGAATTGCCCATTGCCAATGTAGATTCCTACATGGGTGGGGCGGGGGGTCTTGCCGGGCTTGAAGAAAACTAAGTCCCCCATCTGGAGTGCTTCCCGAGCGACTTCAAAACCGACTTGAAATTGTTCACGAACGGTGCGGGGGAGATCAATGCCGAAGATCTGGAAAACCTTCTGCACAAAAGCTGAGCAATCCATTCCGTTGATGCCCGTTCCGCCAGGCTGGTATTTCAGCCCCAAAAAAGCTCTGGCCACTCTGACCAGGAGCTGCCGATCTTTCTCTTCCAGCAAAAATCCATATCCCCTGAGATGGACTTTAGGAACCTGGGCTCGCCCTTCTATCTTCTTTCCCCCTGGTTCCTGGATGCTGGCCTCCAGTTCCTCCCGATCCTCCGGCAGGCTTGCGGACCCCGATTGGCGGGAGGGAATGACCAAGCGCTGACCGGGATGGAGTTTTTCTCCGTCAAGTTCATCGGCCTCCTGAACCTGGGCAACGGATAGGTGAAACTTCTTCTCCATGCTGGATAAAGACTCTCCGGGTTTGACCGCGTGAATAAATTCAGCTTTTGCTGGAGGAGCGAATAACAAGAAGAAAAACCAGAGGAAAGAAAATCGCGTCATCTTCTCACCTCCTGAACCTGGTCCGCCTGAGTCCTACGCAAAAACCGGGGAGATTATAACGAAGAAAACTTTAAATGGCAATCATTATTCTTTTACTGGCGCGGGTGGAATTCGGCGGATTTTTCTGCGGTCTAAAATCTCCACCAAAATCGGCAGCATTAAAGAACCCCCGGGGAGGACGAAGACGATTAAAATGGGCACATACAAAGATAAGCGCTTTAAGTAATTCTTAATCTTCTCCTTTTCTTCTTTTGACCATTTCAAATTCGTGTTTCTCTGCTTGAACAGGAGGTTTAAAAATCCCTGAAAATGTTGGGCCTCTCTGAATATCAATTCCCTATTCTTTGAAATAAGCCTCTTAAGCAAGAATTTTATCATGTCAGAATGATCCGAAGCCTACTCGCTTAAGCAGAAACTGAACATCCTCTTCTCTTTTAGCAAAAACCGCTGTATTGCCCAACCTCACATTCTTCAGCCCTTTGGCCTTGGCGGCTTCAAATGCCTCAACCATTTCATCAAGCCTTGGAGGCCGATGGTCTTTCATCCTGTATTCGGGGAAGAAGGCCAGAATAGTGAAAGGGATGTGCACGTCTACTCGGGCCAACAGATTGGCGATCGCTGCCAGTTGGTCAGTTTCCACCACTCCGGGGATGTACAGAGAAAGAACTTCTACGATAAAATCTCGCCGCAACATCTCCTCCGGGAGTTGCAAGATCCATTCATTGGAACATCCGGTGAGCCATCGATGCACATCCTCTTTATAGGCTTTAATGTCCAGCCAGAAGGCATCCACTCCGGCCTTCTTAAGGAGGTCCAAGTTCTGGGGAGTAAGGCCGTAGCCATTGGTTTCAATCAGGACCCAAAGCTTTGTTCGGGCCTTAATGAGCTCCGAGCAGCGGGTATAAAACCCCGGCTGGCAGGTAAGATCTCCTCCAGTGAAACCCACGATGTTTCGCACAGGACCAAACCCCTGGGGGCTCAGGGTGATTGCAGAAGCCTCCAGAATTCCCGGACAAAGTGAAGACTTCTTTTTCGCTAACACGCATGAGCCGCAACAGCGGCAGGTGTCGTGAGCATGGTAAGCCGTAGCTTTGCTTCTCGGTTCTTCCAGGGTCACTTGGCGATCGTATTTTACACAGGCCTGGAGAATCTTTTCCGGCGTGTACCACTCCCCCTCCACGTTCTTGCTGAAATACCAGGAATGACACTTGCGGCAGGAAAAATTGCATCCCGATTGGTAGATGGAGAGATAATTTTCCGGGCGGGAGAGATGGATGGCCGAGATCAGCCTTTCTAAGCTGGAGTCCTTCTTGCGCAGCGTGGCCTGGCAGGCTAAAGCCTTTTTCCCAGCCGCGGAGACTGCGCAGCTTCCGGGGGCGAACCCCTGCTCCCGGAGCGCGCATATTTCCCCTTTTTTCTCATCTCGCATGAATGAATTTTTTTTACCGCTTACCTTTGAGATAATCATCCAGCCAGAAGAGGTTCAACTCCGCCAATTTTCCTCTCGTAGGCACGCCCTCTTTCGGGTCCCAGCCCATGGCCTCGTAATACAGGGTTAGAGCTTCTTCAAACTCCTTCCGGTTGATAGCCTTCCCCTTAAGCGGTCCACTCTCTAAGGGCTCAAAAAGCCGATCGGGAAGCATGTCATCCTCGCGCCCGAACCCCTCGCGCAGGTTAAAGACTCTGGCCATGGTCACAGTCCGTTCCCCCACCTTCAAAAGCTCCCACAGACTCGTTTCCCAGCCGGTGACAGAATTGACAACCTCCGCTAACCTGTTGAGCGGGAGCGCCCAGACTGGCCCGGCCACAAAGTTGCAGACCCCCAGGGAGTTATAAAGGGACCAGACAAATTGGAGGTAGACATAATTGCGCACTTTACGCGGGCCGAACTCCAGCGTGGGTATCGGCTCGAGGAGTCCCAGAGGAGCAACGCGCTCGAGCATCGGCCCAGCCATGGCAAAAGGCGTGTCATGAGGAGCCTCGATATGATCTGCTCCGGTGGGAGAGACCGCAAAGCTCAGCCCCTGTCCGGTTTTCCCTCGAGGGTCGTGCATGGGGAGCTCCTGTCCCTTAATATGCAGGGCATACTTCTCTGCCCCGTTGCCGATCTTGGCTGCTGCCGCCTTGACCCCATCTGCCAGAAGGTCGCCCAGGCCTGGCTTCCGGAAAGCGATCCAATCGATCCCTCGGAGCATGGCCTCGGCATTTCCAAACTTGAATTCCACTCCGTCTGTATCGGCCCTGGTGAGTATGCCATTTTCGAAGCACTCCATGACAAATCCTACGACTGCCCCTGTGGAAATGGTGTCCAGACCATATCGATTGCAAAGCTCATTCCCCTTAGAGATGGCTGCCAGGTCATCGATGCAAAGGAGAGAACCGAGAGCACTCAGCGTTTCATATTCTGGCCCGCCGTACTCACAGGAAGTCGCATAAGGTCCCGAAGGAATCTCCACCGCTCGCTTGCAGCGCACGGCGCAGGCATAGCATCCTTCTTCAGTTTTGAGGATCGTCTCGGCCATCTTTTCACCGCTGATCTTTTCTGCGCCTTCGAATACACCGGTGTGGAAATTTTTTGTGGGCAGGAGGCCTTGGGTATTCAGGGCCATTACCAAGTTGGGCGTCCCCAATTTCCTAAGGACTTTGTTCGGGCCATGCTGGCCGATGATTTCTGCCAGAGATTTAGACAACTCGTGAAACTTTTCCAGGTTCTTTACCTCTAATTTATTCGTTCCCCGGACAGCAATGGCTTTAAGGTTCTTTGCGCCCATCACCGCACCCATGCCCGTCCGACCATTCACATGCTTCAGTTCATTGACCACGCAGGCATACCGAACCAGCCTCTCTCCAGCAGGGCCGATCAGGGCTACGCGCGCGCGGGGATCTTTCAGATCCTCCCGGATGATCTCTTGCGCGGGGCCTGTTTCCAAACCCCACAGCTTTTCAGCCGAGCGCAGCTCCACCTGCCCATCGTGGATATACAGGTAGGAGGGTTTAGCTGCTTTCCCTGTGATGATAAGGGCATCGAATCCAGAGAATTTTAACTCTGGCCCGAAGAAGCCACCGGCTTCTGCTTCTCCATATCCACCCGTGAGCGGAGATTTTGCCGCCACCGTGTAACGGGTCATCCCAGCGATAGGAACTCCCGAGATTACGCTGGAAGCAAAAATGAGCACATTCTCCGGTCCCAGGGGATCGATCCCAGGCCGCAGCTCGCGCAGCAGATAATAAGACGCCAACCCCCCACCTCCCAGGTAGGTGCGATAGAAAACCTCTCCAGGCTCCTCCACGCTCAGCTTATTGGTTGTCAAATCCACCCGCAATATTTTTCCGTTATACCCATAAGACATTGGCCATTCCTCCTATTCCACCTCCGAACTTTTCTTTTCCACATCCGCTCCGTGGACATCAAGGCCGCAGGATCTCATCCCGGATGCCTCGCCAAGTACTCACAAGCAGGGGTGGGGCATTCAGAGTATCAAAGGTAAGACCGGAACCAGGAGCAGAAGGTTCCTAAAGCTCTTTCGTGAGTCGGCCATCGGGATAGATCTCCCTCAGTGACCGGTATTGAATCCAGAAGGTCATGAGTAAAGATCTCCTCCATCTCCTCCCCCAGCCGGCGGTCCAGGATTCCCACGCCACACTCGTAGTTGTAGTTCAAGGACCGGGCGTCTAAATTGGCCGAACCCACGATGGCCCATTGCCGGTCGAAGACCATGGTTTTGGCATGGAGCACTCTGGGCTGGTAATGGAAAATCTGCACCCCTTCTCGCAGCAGAGTTTTGTAGTAAGTCCGGCTGGCGTAAGCCACGAGACGAAGGTCACTCTGCCCGGGGAGAATGATCTTTACCTCCACACCCCTGCGGGCCGACTTTAAAAGAACCCGGAGAAATTTATGAGTAGGAATGAAGTAGGCCATGGTGAGATGGACGGACTTCTGAGCGGCGTGAACGCTGAACTGGAGCAATTGCCGAAGGGCCCGCATACTCTTCCTGGAAGAAGAGAACAAGGGAAGGATGGCCACATCTTGCTCATGGCGGTGGCCCAGATCTGGGGGGGTATCATCGATCTTTCTCCCACCGCATTCTTTCCAGCTTTTCTTGAAAGCTTCCAGCATAGCTCCGACAATGGGCCCTTTGACCTTCACCCCCGTATCTCTCCAGCCCAGGAGTCTTTTCCGCAGGTAGCCGCGGTACTCATCCCCCACATTTAGTCCGCCGGTGAAAGCCACCCGTCCATCGACCACCGCGAGCTTGCGGTGGTCCCGGTGAAAATACAGGTTCGGATTGAACACCTGGGGAGGATGGAAAGGAAGAACTTCTATTCCATGAGACTTCAAGAATTTCCAGAATCGGTTGAAAGTAAAGAGGCAGCCAAAATGGTCATAAATAAGGTAAGTCCGGACCCCTTCCCGGCTTTTTCGGGCTAAGAGTTCGGCCAGGCCCCAGCCTGTCTCATCATCCCGGAAAATATAGAATTCCAGGCAGATCAGACGCTCCGCTTCTTCCACAGCGCGGAAAACTTCCTCAAAAGCAGAAAGGCCGTCTTGCAAGATTTGAATGGAATTTCCAGAAAGAAAAGAAGTCTGGCTGATTTTCTCTACGGTCCTTCGAAAAGAATCCTCTTCCATCTCTCTTCCCAAACTCTGCTCCGGGCCAAACCGGCTTGTTGATCAAATCATAGAATATTAAAAAAGGAAAGTCAAAAGATGATCACCAATCAATTTTGGAATGCCCCCTAAAGGTTCAGGGCTGCCCCGCCTTCCATATAGTGCAGGGCGGAATCGGGAATTCGGAAAATAATGATAAAAAGCAAAGAAGCGATGGAAAGAAAAAACCTTCCACCGCTTCTTTCTAAACTTATTTTTCCTAGCCCGTGGAGTTCCAGGGTAGAGTGAAATTTACATCTCTTTCACCGTTATAGCGCCCGTGGGGCAGACCTCTACGCAACTCTCGCAGCCCAGGCATTCGTCCATATTTACAGGCTCAGACTTGCCATCCTTGAGCTCGAATACGTTGACCGGGCAGGCATCCACGCACTCACCTTTCCCGTCACACTTCTCTTTGTCGACTGTTACAACATACATGACTCTTCTCTCACCTCCTCTAAAAAATTTAAAACTATTTTTTTATTTTACGTGATCCCCCGAAAAAACTTCATGACCCGGATCATAAAAGCTCTGAGGCCTGCTTCCCCGGGAGTGGCCTTTTTATATCCAATTCCGTCGAGGCTGTCAACGAGAAAAAGGGTTCTTTGCCCGTTGGGTTGCAACTCTTGGGGGAAAGGATTAAAATTTCTATGGTTCCATAATTCTGGCCAATCTCCCTTAGACCAGGAGAAGGTGGATGATCTTGCCTGAAGAAGAAGAAGACATATTAAGGGAAGCATCTGTGCCCGAGCATATTGTCCGTTTAATGGTCGCAGTCTCCAAAGGGGAGCCTTATTTGGCCAGTAGTTATTACCGAGAGCATAAAATAGATTACATTTTGAACCTTCTAAAGTTGTCATTGCGAGCCCGAAGGGCGTGGCAATCTCATTCTTTGGGATTGCTTCGTCGTCCGGCGAAGCGCAGGACTCCTCGCAATGACCCGGTGAGGCTTATGGAAACTATATTATGCTCCAAGTAATATGTCTTTTTCGCCAAGGAAAACTGGCTCATTTTCATAGGATATCCCCTGGCAAGTGAATTCAAGGCCGAGGATTTTACAGCCACTTTGCAAAAAACTATTAAAGAATTTAACCCCGCCTATACCTGGTTTATCGCCCCCGAAGTGCCGGACTCTATTCTTCCAGCTGCCCGGCAAAGAGAAAGTGATGAATACTATAAGCTGGACCTGCGGGACCATGAAGTTCCAAAAGATTTAATCCGCCAGATTAGGAAGGCCGGAGAAAATTTAGAGGTCGAAAAATCCCGGAAATATTCGCGAGACCATGCTACGCTGACGCAGGAGTTTTTGCAAAGAGAGGAACCTCCTCCGCGAGTGAAAGAACTATTCCTGCGCATCCCGCAGTACGTCGCCCATTCCCCAACTTCCTTTATCCTAAATGCCTGGGACAGGAGGAAGAAATTATCCGCCTTCTACGTCGTCGAACTTGCTGCCCATAAATTTGCCGCTTACGTAGCAGGCTGTTTTTCTAAGAAAAACTACGTGGCCCACGCCTCCGACTTCCTTTTTTTTGAAATGATCAACCTGGCCAAGGAAAACCATAAGGAGTACATCCACCTGGGGCTGGGGGTAAACGAGGGAATCAGAAAGTTTAAAAGAAAATGGGGAGGGATCCCTTTCTTGAATTATGAATTCTGTGAATTGTCTGGTGAGCCGAAAGGGCCTATCTCCTGGATTAAAGCCCTGGAGGCTAAATTATGAAACTGTTAGGAAAACTCTTCCGGATTCTCTCCTCGAAGGAAAAAGAGCTAAGAACAATCTGGAGAGTCGAACGGGAGGGGAAGGAAGGATATCTGGTGGGTACAGCCCATTTCTTCCCCTACCGGTTTAAAAAATGTCTGCAAAGATATATAAGTAAGGCAAGGGTGGTTCTATTCGAGGGTCCTTTGGATGAAAAGAACATGAAGCGAGTTGTTGAACAGGGTTCGGAAGGAGGAGGAGCGGCCTCTCTTTTTGAGGCTTTAGATGCTCCCACGATCAACAGAGTAAAAAACCTCATGAGCCATCTCTTTCTCGAGTCCGGCTCCTTGCCCCTGATCGTCCCCCTTGGTTGGAAAGCTGCGGATCCTTTCTATGAGCATTTCCAGAATCTCAGACCCTGGATGGCTTTCTTTGAAATCTGGACCCATTTTTTAAAAGAAAAAGGATGGAAATACTCCGTGGATTTGGAGGCTTGGGAAATCGCTACCCGCCTTAGAAAAGAAATATTTCCCCTTGAAGCCATAGAAGAGCAAATCGCCGCGCTGGAAGGCATCTCTTTGGACCGCTTTGTTAATTTTCTCAAAAAGATTAACCAGTGGGAAGAATACACCAAAACTCACGCTCACCTCTACTTACAGGGAAAAATAGAGGCGATGATGGCAGCAACCAATGAATTCCCCTCCCGTTGCTCCTCCATCGTGGAGAGGCGCGACCCGATAATGTTTGCCAGAATGAAAGGGTTCTTTGAAAAAGGAGAGGCCATCGCCTTTTTGGGTACACCTCATGTGGCCGGGATTCAAAAAAGGTTTATGGAAGAAGGGTATAAAACCCATCAGGTCATCAGGGGGGAGAAGTGATCACTCCCGCGGAGGAAGATTTCATCAAAAACCATGCCTATGTTCCTGAACATATTCCCGGCTATGGGATGGCCATATCCCAAGGAGACGCTTTTCTCCTGGAGGATTATCTCTGTTTTGGGGGCCAAGGCTTTCTTATTTTTGTCGGCTATCCATTTAGGGGACCCTTCGATCAAAGCCGGATGAAAGAAATCCTCCAGGGGGCCGTCACACAATTTAAACCGGCCCAACTCGCTCTGATGGCTCCGGCGATCCCCTCAGGATTCGGCCGTCCAAGCCATTTGGATGCCTACTACAAACTGGATTTAGCTAATCTAAAGATTCCCCCAAAAGTGAGAAATATGATTCAAAGGGCGGCCAGGGAGCTCACTGTGGAAAAGGGGCGGGAATTCAAAGATGAGCACCGTGGCCTCATAGAGGATTTCTTAGCATGGCACTGCGTGGATGAGGGGACGCGCCATATCTTTGCAAGAATCCCGGCCTATCTCTCCTCTGTTCCTTCGGCTTATCTTCTCAACGCCACGAATTCCGAGGGAAAGCTGTCGGCTTTTGACGTCGCGGAATTTGGCGCGAAGGATTATGCATTTTACATGTTTAACTTTAGATCCCGCCGGCACAGTGTGCCCGGAGCCTCTGATCTCCTCTTACATTCCCTAATTACCGAGGCAAGGGGGGAGGGAAAATCATCGATCAATTTGGGGTTGGGAATCAACCCTCAGGTTTCCTTCTTCAAGAAGAAATGGGGAGGGGTTCCGTTTCTCAGCCATCAATTCCTTCTTTACAGATCCTCTCCTCTATCCTTAATCGATTCTCTCCGGCATCGGCTGTAATGAAGAAAGGTTTCCTAAAGAAAATCTTTTCTCGCCCTTCGGGCAAGAGATTTTCTGCCTGGCAGATTGAGCTTACCTCTCGTTGCCCGTTGCGCTGCCGGATGTGCATCAAAGAGGGACACGAACCTTTTCCCCCCGCGGATATGAAGGTTAATGATTTCAAAAAGCTCCTCCCTTATCTCAAAGATGTGGAAGCTGTGGTCCTGGAGGGATGGGGGGAAACCTTGTTGTATGAAAATCTGATCGAATGCATCAATCTGGTAAAGCAAGAAGGGCCTGAGGTAGGATTTGTAACCAGCGGAATGGGACTGAACGAATCCTATATTGCGGAGCTCCTGCAGGCCCAACTTGATTTTATCGGCTTCTCCCTGGCCGGGGCTACCTCCCGCGCCCATAATTCCATCAGGGTCAACTCCGACCTGGAGGATCTGCTGAAGCATATTCGCATCCTTCAGGAGATGAAGGTTCGAAGGAAACTCTCCACTCCGCGTCTGCATATCGTCTATCTCTTGCTCAAGGAAAACATCTTGGAAGCCCCTGCCCTTCTCAGCCTGGCCCGCGACCTTGGAATTCAGGAGGTGGTCTTGATCAATTTGATTCACGTGACCAATGCCTGGCAAGATGAACAAAAGGTATTTGCCGAAAAAATCCCGAAAAATTTTGAAAAGATCTTGAAAGAAACAGAAGAGAGAGCCCGGGAATGGAAGATCCAATTCCGGTCCCCTTCCCTCTCCTTTCGCGAAGTGGCGGTTTGCTCGGAAAATCCTCTGAGTAACTTATACATTTCCGTGGAGGGAGAAGTATCCCCCTGCGTTTACCTTAACCCGCCCTTGCCTTCGCCTTTTAGAAGGATTTTCCACGGTGCTGAATATCAAACCGAAAAGGTGATTTTTGGCAATATTTTCCAAGAGCCTTTCGACCGGATCTGGGCCAATCCCAAATATGAAGAATTCAGGTCGTGCTTCGCCAACCGGTTAAGAAAGTTCGAAGAACTCTATGCCTCCCTGTGGGATGGGGACAAACGCAGGGGAGGCGGCTGGCAAACCTTTCCCGACTCCCCCGCGCCATGCATGACCTGTTACAAAATCGAAGGCGTTTAGACCCGCCGCGATGTCTGCAAAACTTCTTTTCTCCCCTTTTTTCCTGATCTGACAATCTTATGTTTTCCTCACGCCAAGCCGCCCCTCTTTGCCATTCGCTAAGAGCTTTTTGGGAGTTTGTTCGACTCAGTCCTCATTCAATCCGAAGGACGTCAAGGATGGGGTCCAACCTCCACTATTGACGTCGCGCTACCTTGCGGATTTGGGTGATCCTTCCAGGAGGAGATCAAGGGGGCTTTTCGGTGCTGTTGTCATGTTCCGCATGACATGGGTATAGATCACGGTTGTTTCGACATTTTGGTGCCCCAGAAGGGTCTGGATTTCCCGGATGTTGACGCCGTTCATGAGGAGATGGATGGCGAAACTGTGCCGCAATGTGTGGACGGACACCTGCTTCGCAATGCCTGCCTTCCTTGTGGCCGCTCCCACAGCCTTTTGGATGGACGTTTCATCCAGGTGATGACGCCTGACCATTCCGCTTCTGGGATCCACGGACAGCTTCATGGCAGTAAACAGGATTTCTCTGCAAAATTATTTGTTTTTTTTGCTTAAAATATAGTATTATTAATTGCAAATCGAAGGAACAAACCTCTTACGTATAATATGCGTATAATAATTGTTATGCGCAAATAAGCCAATCATGAAATATCTGGTGATCTCTCATGAATAGACTTGACTTGCATCAGATCTCTGAGACGAGAATAAAAGAGGCACGGACATTGCTTCAAAACGGATGCTTCGAAGGAGCCTATTACTTGGCAGGCTATTCTGTGGAATGTGGCCTTAAGGCATGCATTGCCAAGCAGATCCGAGAACATGATTTTCCCGACCGCAAGTTCATCCAAGATAGCTACACCCATGACTTGAGTAAGCTGTTGGGACTCGCCGGGTTAAGGGAAGAACATCGAAAGAAAGCCGATCAAGACAGGAATTTCGCACTAAACTGGGCGGTCGTCAAGGATTGGTCAGAGGAAGACCGTTATTCAATGCAGATGCAAGAGCAGAAAGCTCGTGACCTAATTGAAGCAATAACAGACACAAACAGTGGGGTACTACCATGGTTGAAAACGTTTTGGTGAAAGAAATTTTAACTGAGTCGATGATAAAAGCTGGGGAGGAGTTGACACGCATCCTAGACCAAATGAAATGGCCAGTGACTGCATCTCTTTGGTTCTATTTTGTCGAGGAAAACCAATGGAAATTGTTGCTTACCTCCCCCTCGGTGGGAAAGGAGGGTCCTAAACGAGCTTACCAACGCATTCAGGAAGCGCTTGGGAAGTTTCAACAAGGCATACCTAAGATAGGTCTCCAGGATGTTGCGGTCACCGATGAATCACATCCACTAATCTCTTTAATGAAGATCGCGATTCGGACGGGGGGTGGCATCAGTGGCATTCGTTTCTCAAAAAACGTTATCAATGGCCAAGTAATTGAAGACGCCTACATCTATAGGCTGTAATAGTCCGCGTATAACAAGAGGAAAGGGGGGGAAGGGGACGTAGGTTCAAATGCAACTTTTTATATCTCATGACTCGCAAAGACGGGAAAATTTTTAGCTTTCAAATATAGGGGACAAAGGGAATTTGCAATCTTCCAGAGATTGAAAGTAGCTGGCGGGAAAGCGCTGGAGCCGTAGGTTCTAAAGCAATTTGTTGGTTCTATGAAGGGAAAGAGACCTTTTGGGTTCGCTTCAGGCCGTGAACTTTTTAATGAGGGCCAGGATTTCCTCGGGGTTAATCGGCTTGGAAAGGTAGCCTTCCGGCGGGGGAACCTGCTGCCGCGTGGAGATAAATTTTTTGAAGTCTTCGGAAATACCGGTCACGATAATGACCGGTATCTTTTTCCATTGATCGTCGGCTTTCATATCCCGATAAAACTTGATCCCCGACTTTTCTGGCATGGAAATATCCAGGGTGATCAGGTCGGGAAGGCTGGTCTCTACCTGTTTCCGGGCTTCTTCGCCATCCCTGGCCAGGAGAGTATCGTAGCCGTTGTCCTCGAGTAGGGCGGAGAGGTAAGTGAGGATATCTTCTTCATCGTCAACAATTAGAATCTTCTTTTGGCTGGTCATAATCTCTCCCTTAGGAAGTTTTGGACGAAGCTGGCCGGGAGGCGGGTCCTTTCCTGGGCAATCTCACCGTGACTCGGGTTCCCTTGTTCAATTCTGATTCCAACCGGATTTCACCCCCATGGGCCTGGACAATTTTGTTGGAGATAAAAAGTCCTAAGCCCGTTCCGTCTCCAGCTTTAGATGAGAAGAATAGGCTGAAAGCCCTTTCCCGGGTTTCCTGATCCATGCCAATACCGTTGTCATAAATTTCATACTCGACGAAATCAGGGTACCCTTTGAGGCCCACCCGGATCTGATGAGTACTCTTTTTCTTATCCACCCGGCAGGCATCGAGGGCATTCTCCACCAGATTGACCAGAAGAGAGCGGATGGCCTTCGCATCGGCGGCCACATCCCCGGCGGCTGGGTCGAATTCCCAATGAAAATCAACGCCGTACTCCTTGGCCTTCCCCCGCAGGAGTCCTAAGACTTCTTCAGCCACAGAATGGGCCGGAATCCAATCTAAGTTCGGTTCCCGATCCTTCGCATAATAGAGAAGATCCAGGACCATCGTCTTAATACGGGCTACGTTGCGCTCGACCATTTGCCATCCCTGCTTTATCCGCTCCCGGCTGTTTTTTTCCAGACCGGAGTTGACCAGATAGCTACCGCCGTCAAGGCTGGTGAGCAACCCCTTGATCCCATGGGAGATGGAACTGATCACCAGGCCGACAGATGCGAGCTGGGATTGCAGCTCCCGGATTTGGGTGATGTTGGTACTCATCTCCATCACACTCTTAATCTGCCCCCCCGCATCGCGAATCGGGGCAGTGTAGACCAGGACATTCACCTGCTGCCCATCTCGAGAGGTCACGACTTCCTCTACTTGGTGAACCTGTCCATCTTGAAAGGTTTGCTTAACGGCACAGGGAACGCAGGCCTCCGAACGGTGCATATAGGCCTGGTAACATTTACTTCCCAGAACTTCTCCAAAATCTTCCCGGAATTGCCGGTTGGCCTCGATGATCCGCAGATCCGGATCCTGAATGGTAATATAACAGGGCACCTCTTCAAAGAGCTGACGGTATCGTTCCCGGCCCTCCCGGATTTGATTCTGTAAAAGCTTCAGCTCCGTAATCTCTGTGGCCATTTTCATAACGGCCGTAATCTCACCGGCCTCATTTCGAATGGGCGTCGTGTATACGATGAGAGAGACTTCCTGTCCGAAGAGATTCCGGAATTGTTCTTCAATGCCATGACGGAGCCCGTCGCGAAAAGTACGTTCCGCCGGGCAATGCTCGCACCTCTCCGCCCGGTGACGGTTGATCTCGTAGCAATAGCGCCCCTCAAATTCCCCGAAGTCCTTTCGGAACCTCTGGTTCCCTTCCATGATCCGGAGATCACGATCCAGGATCGTGAGGTAAGCGGGCATGACTTCAAAAAACTGTTTATAATTTAATTCCATGTTTAACCTCACACGAAGAGGGAAAATTTTAACTTATTTTTCCCCATCATGCGCCAGTTCAAGAATTTTGCGCACATTGATCAGCAAACTCTCGGCGTTGATGGGCTTATCCAGGTATCCTTCCGGTGGCCTTACTGGGCGGTCATAGATCAGCCGGCGGAGCTCAGGCTTTCCCGTGATGATACAGACCCGGCAGGCGGAAAGTTCAGGGTTCTTGCGCAATTCCTCAAAGACGTAGCCGCCATTCCTTCCCGGCATGGCAAGATCCAGGGTAATCAGGTCCGGCTTTTCCTCGAGGGCCAGGTCCAATGCCTGATCGGCATCAGCAGCCTGAAGGACTGTGGCCCCTTGATCTTCGAGGACAGTGGAAATAAAGGTCAGGATATCTGGCTCATCGTCCACCACCAGGATTTTGTACCCTTTAAGGATCAGGAGTTCGGGTACGACGACCCTCTTCTCGATCACCATGGCGTTGGATACCAGATTTACCAGTTGGGTGACCTGCATGCCCAGTTTATAATGCCGGATCAGGTCGGTTAGGGCATCCACGCAGTTATGGCAGGTGGTGACTACAATCTTGGCTTCCGTTGCTCTCAGCTGGTCGGCTTTGATTTGACCGGATTTGAGCCGCAGAGGGGTGTATTCAGACATGGACATCGCTCCCCCTCCCCCGGTACAGCAATAATTCTCCGCCCGATTTGGATACATCTCCCGAAAGTCGCCAACCACCAGATGGAGTAGCTCCCTGGGCTCCTCGAAAAATCCACAGCTGCGGGCGTTATTGCAAGAATCGTGGAAAGTAACAGGAATATCATTCTTGTCCCTGTCCACTTTGATCCGCCCTTCTCTGATGTAACGGAGCATCGTCACGACCGAGCTTTCCATTTCAAAAGGAACATCCATTCCCGCCCAGTTTGGACCTTCGCACCGCAGGGTCCGGTAGCCATGCCCGCACTCGGACATTACGAGCTTCTTCCCCCTGAGCTCCATCACCTTTTCGTAAAGCCTGCGGACCATAACACCGCCCAGCTCATCATCGCCAGAGAATAGGCCAAAGTTGGTCATATCCCATCCCTCGCTGGCCATGGTCCAGTTCTCTCCCGCCATATAAAAGATTCGAGCGGCATCAGAAATGGTGCGGGGGTCATACTTGATTTCTCTGGGGTTGATGGCATAGACCATATCGGCGTCCATTCTGTCAATGGGGATCCTGGCTGCCGGGTCTCCTATTTCATTCTCCAATTCATCAGACAGCCATTCGAGGGTTTCCAGATAGTCCTCCTTGAGCACTCCCATCTGGTTCCCGATCTCCCACTGGTCTTTGCTGACCATGGCCAAGCCCTCGGGAAGGATGCCTACCGAAGTCAAGAGCCCCCGGGCCATGCGGTTGAGAGTGGCAAAATCCACGCCCATCGGGCAGTTCAGGGAGCATCGCCGGCAGTTGGTGCACTTGCCAAAGACGATATCCTTCAGTTTCTCCAATTCTTCATCGCTACGCAGGTCCTGGGCCTTGACCCACCAGGGAAAGAACCGGCCGGTCCAATCGAAATGGCGCTTAAAGATCTTACGGATCTGATCGGCCTTGAAGGCTGGGGCAAAGGTTGGATCATCCGGATTGGAAAGGACATAATGGCACGACTCGGTACACATGCCACAGTGGACGCAGGCCACCAGGGAGCCTACCATCTGGCGGTTAAGCTTCCTGCCCATTCTTTCTATGACTTTGCTTGCTTTATGGGATCTTATCTTTTCGGGCATCCTTTACTCCTGAAAATCATTTTCCCCTTACAGTCAAATCTTCGTCGGCTTCGGCTGCGACATTCTCTTGATGGGGTAGACTCCCCGGTGACCCATGCTTTTGCCGAAATAGTAACGGGTGAATGGATAGTAGAGATAATGGGAGATTTTACTGAAAGGCACGTAAGCCAGGAAAAAGGTGGTCAAGATAAAGTAGATGAGGAGCGGCCCTTCCCCCAGGTCCGGGCGATTGGGAGCTGCCCCCACGGCAAAGCCTAACCACACGATCAGAAGGGAGAGGGAAAAAATGTCGTCTGGCGTGCTGAGGAGGCGGATTACCGGGTGGCTGAGGCGGCGGTAGAGGCGGTATGCGCCGACCGCCGCGGCGCAAATCATTATCCCCTGAAAAATCCGAACAACCCAAGGGTTTTGAAGCAGGCCGGGGGCATAGGGAATAACAAAGGACAATCCAATCCCGCTGACCACACCCAGGTGAAAGATTACAAACTGGGCATAGAAAAAGGGCTTCAGCCGGGTGCTTTCCATGGCCCAGGGGGAGGCAATGTTCGCCCAGGAATAGAGGATCCCTTTCACCTGGCTGGTCTCAGGAGAACCGGTGGGCGTCTGCCGTTCGCGGCCCGCCTTGAAACGCAAAAGCCAACGGAGCCGCAAGATGTAAACCAGACCCATGAAGCTAAGAGCTATCACTTGTAATTCATTTTCGACAAAGTTCAGTAGATCACTCATTCCCCCCTCCAGCATTTTAAGAAAATCCTAACTCATGGCCTTCAGGTGCTCCTGGAAAGGACCGTATTCTCGAGAGTCTCGAAGGCAAAAGAGCACTTCTCTTAATTTTGTATTTTTCTCCAGATATTCTTTCACAGCCCCCAGAACAATTTTAGCACATATATTCAAAGGGATGCCGTAGAAACCAGCGCCCATAGCGGGGAAAGCCAGGCTCTGGATATTGTTCTCTTCCGCTCTCCGCAGTACATTGAGAGTGGTAAGGCGGAGTTTTTCTTCAGTTCTCTCTTCCTGAAACCGAGGACCTACAGCATGAATAATGTATTTAGCTTTCAGGTTTCCGCCAGACGTTACCGCGGCTTCGGTCGTATTCATTACCCCAAACTTCTTCAACTCTTCCTGAATTTTCGGCCCTCCCCCTGTGGCTATCGCCCCGCCGAATCCGGATCCCAGGATCAAGTCTGGACGCGCATAGTACACAATCGCTTCGACATCCAGGTCTATGATAAATTCTTTTGTCAGGCGTATCACGCTCTGGTTCACTTTGAGTTCATCCGCCATGGTTACTCTCCGGCCCTAAAAATATACCTTCTTGTGATGTTCCCGAATAAATTCCCCCCAAACTCATGCCGGAACAATTGGTTATTCAAACTGGATCATCGGCTTCTTCAGGCCTTCCATCGCATTCACAATAAGTTCTACGAGGCCACCGTAATAAATGTGGCTGCGTTCCTTGACGTGATAATATTCTATAATATCCCGGATGGAGCCCTTACAATTGGAGCAGGGAGCACAAACGTACTTGGAAACTTCCAAGGGCTCATCCTTGAAAGACTCCAGGATTTGGAGAAACTTTTTCCGGCTGCTCACCAGGGTCCGCCATTCCTTGAAGTTATACCCGGACATAATGGCAAACCCGGATCCGCCTCCGCAGCAGTAATTTTCCACCCCATAAGGATTCATCTCCCGGAATTTTGGTGCAATCTTCCGGAGGATGCGGCGTTGGGGCTCCACAATTCCCATCGCCCGAACCACATTACAAGGATCATGAAGGGTAACCGGGAAGTCATTCTTCGAAGCATCGAGTTTAATTTTTTCGTGGCTTATAATTCCATCCAAAAGCACAAAAGCAGATTCTCGGGGAATATTCAGATCCCCGGTAAAAACTCGATCGGCGATCACTGTTAGCGCTTTATGAGCATGGCCACATTCCCCGATGACGATTTTTTTAACCTTGAGTTTTCTGGCGATCTCGGCATGCCTGAGGGCAACGCGGGCCATTTGCACATCGTCATACCAAAGGCCGTAATTCACCACGTCGTACCCGAGTTCTTCGGAAGAAAAGGTCCAGGAAATACCGGCAGCCTCAAGGATAATGGCGAAAGCACCAAAATTTTCTGGCCAGGAAAGCACCTCTCCCGCATTGTGCAAGAGGAGAAGCTCCGCTCCCGTTTTGTCCCAGGGAATCTCCACCTTGTATCCGGTGATTTCTTCCATTTCTTCTTGAATGAAATCAATGCTATCTTTGACCGCCATCGGATTCATCCCGGTGGATGACCCGATCTGCAATTGCCGAACAGAGCCCTTTTCATGAATCTCTTTGGGCGCAATTCCTATTTCCTGAGAAAGAAGCTTGCGGATCTCATGAGCAATGAGAGCATTATCCACTCCAATAGGGCAAACGCTGGCGCAGCGGCGGCATAGGGTGCAGCGGTAGGCCAGCTCGGCCAGACGGGCGATGGTGGTCCAGTTCAGCTCAATGTCACCTGTAAACTTAGCAGCGAGTTTCCCGCCTGGCTTAATATATTTTTTATAAAGGCGCCGTACCACCTCGGATCGAAAGGTGGGGCGATAGATCTCCTGGCGCCCGCTCATTTCAAAGATCGGGCACGCCTCAGCACAGGTCTGGCATCTGGCACAATGCTCCATGGAAAGGAGAAGAGGCTGGAGGAAACCCCAGTTATTTTCTTTCTCAAAGAGTTTCTGCAGGCCAGAGAGAAACGCCCGCAGGTACCTTTCCTCTTCTTGCTTGCTCTCGGGTTTTGGAATCCCGATAGCCACGGTGTCATCGAGAGAGACCTCAAGGTCGGCGATCTTCTCTTCCTTCATTTCAGAAAGGGTAACGCTATTAAAATCCTCATATGGGGGAGGAAGAGGAGGAAGCTCCCCCGCCCGAATATGGGCCAAACGTTTGGATGGTTTGGAAATATCCGAAGGCTTTACGTTTCGATTCATAAAAACTTCCAAAAATTATTTGCCACAGAGTTCCCAGAGTACATCGAGAATTCTCAAAAGCCCGAAGAAAGAATCATATAAAAAGAAGCTGTATATCAGCATTCGTTGGCCACCATGTTGTTTTTAATGATACTATTCTCTTTAGCCGCTGTATTACTAATGTGTAAAATCTTGAATTTTTATTAACCAAAAAAATTTCCCCCCCACCGTTCGGCTGCCTTCGGCCATGAGCTCAGGCCGAATGGAGCTCACGGCCGAAGCGCTTACCCTCCCCCTCGAGGGGGGAGGGTAGGGAGGGGGTGAGTTTGGTTGCGGCTATGCCGCGCTGTGTGCTCTGTGGTGAATAAATTTTTTATTTCTTTGGTCCCGGGACGGAGATTTCAGCCCAGGATTTCTTTCCATAGCTGCTGATATGGGGGGCCGCCCAGGTTGGTTTGAAACCAAGATTCTTCAAAATGGCCAGCTCAATCTTGCTCCCTTTCAGGTTCGGCTCATCATCCCACCTCACGAAGTGGTACATAAAAAACTTCATAAACACGTGAGACATATGGGTAAGGGGGATGTAAGCCACCAAGAAAGAAGCGATTACTACGGTCAGGTTGCCCAGGAAGCTCCGATCAGTGGCCATCCCTTCCGGCCGGCCACCAAAAGTCAGAAGAGAATAGACATAGAAACGGGCCCCTTGGAAGGAAAGGTCATGGAAGAGCCAGGTTAAGAAGCTGATTCCGAAAAACAATAAGAAAAAAAATAGATTCAGGTAATCAGCCAGGGTGGAGTAATTTTTTAATTCTGCATCCGCCAAACGCCGGAAAAGGAGACCGAAAGATCCAATCGTCCCTGCTATCAACCCGACAGTCCCCACGAGAATCGTGAGATAATGGAGAAAAGCAGGGATGGAGCCCTTTCCAGGGGCAATCGGGATTCTGCCAACCATGGCCAGGGCACCGATGAAAAGAAGTAAGAAGGTTCCCAGCAACAAATATAAGCCAAAATGGAACGGGAAGGAAACTTTCCACAACTGAGGGTTTTCCTCTCGCAGTCCTCGCAGGAGCAGAATTTCTGGAACCATATATTTGAGTTCATTGATAAGGGAGCGTTTCCGCTCCTTTTCCCACCAGTTTGGTTCTTCCATGTAAGAGCCGCCATATTCGGCTTTTTTGCCCACCTCATGTTTGACCGGATAAAGCTCCCACCGCAGATGTAAGGGAAGAGTGACTTGTCTGTAGATCCGCATCCCGGCGGCGATCACAAATATGGCTCAAGCTAAATAAGTCAGTAGAATCAGCTCCATATTTCACTCCGTTCCACTCTTATCAGCTCCCATCAAAAAATCCCCCCAGCCCCCCTTTTGCAAAGGGGGGTTGGCGGGGTGTGCCAAATCACAATCTGTGTTTAATATAAGCAAAAACCTCTGTCGTGGGTTTGGGCAGACCGGCAATCTTCCAGGCCTTGATAGGATCAATGAACAGCTCATATTCACAATGCGTCGGTTGATGAACCTTCTTACATACAGCGCGGACCACGGGGAAAGACTGGAATTTTTTGTAATATTCTCTTAGGAAGATGAGGATATCCATCCGTTCTCTCGTGAGAGGGCATTGATCCAAAATTCCTTCTCTTTCGGCCAAGGTACAGGCGACTTTTTCATTCCAGTCTTCAAATCTTAGAAGGTATCCTTCCTCATCAACTGCAAATTGACCTCCCGCGTATTCCAGTAAAGGCATAGTCTTCTTTCTCCTCAAGGCCGCAGGCCGCTCCTCGAGTCACGCCCTTGGCGTGACGCTCCTCAAGCATTAGCGGTTATTCTGTCTCCACCTTCACAGCCACGGCGATCTTGTAAAGGATAGTTAGAATCAATAAACCCATGGCCCAGACACCCAGAGTGATTGCTACCTCCGGACCAGTGGGGAAATACTCGGTTATCTTTTCCAGGGGAGAAGGGATAAACCCAGTCACTACTGTTCCGAGCCCTTTCTCAATCCAGAGAGAGGCGAATACTGCTGCACAGGCTATCGCCAAAGGACCCTCTTTCCGCCGCGTATAAGGATTGATCAAGAGAGCTAAGGCAATGCCACCCAGGATGACTGCCGCCCACATCCAGGGTACCAGGGCACGGTGGCCATGCAAGCCAATGAATAGGTACTCGAAATGTTGCATGTGTTCCGGGACCTGGCTGTAGAACACAGTAAATAGTTCCATCCCTATAAAGAATACGCTGACGATCGTGGAATAGGTAACAATCCTGGCCAGCATCTGAACGGGGTCCTTGCCAGCATCGAAGCGGGTAAACCTTCGAATGATGAAGCACAGAAGGATCAGGAGGGCTGGCCCCGAGGCAAAGGCCGAGGCGAGAAAACGGGGGGCCATGAGAGCGGTCAGCCAGAAGCTTCGGCCCGGCAGGCCGGCGTAGATAAAAGCGGTCACGGTATGGATGCTGATGGCCCAAGGAATGGAGAGGTAGATGATCGGTTTCACCCAGTTGGGCGGGGGGAGGGTCTTTTTCTCCGCTGCCAAGACAGTCCAACCGATTACGATGTTCAGCAGAAGATAGCCGCTGAGCACGATCATATCCCAGAAGAGTATTGAACTTATGGTCGGGTAGAGCAAAATATTGAAAGCCCGGGCCGGCTGTCCCAGGTCCACCATGATGAATGCGATGCACATGATCACTGAGGAAACGGCCAGAAATTCCCCCAATATGGTGATCTTGCCAAAGGCTTTGTAATCATGGAGATAATACGGCAAGACCAGCATCACAGCGGAAGCGGCCACTCCGACCAGAAAAGTGAACTGGGCGATATAGAGGGCCCAGGTGACGTTCCGGCTCATGCCGGTGATGCCCAGGCCGTAATCGAGCTGACGGAGGTAGAAGAAAAACCCGAACCCGAGAAGGATGAGTAAAAAAGCCACCCAGCTCCAGTACGTTCGGCTTCCCACAAGCGCTTTTTCCAGCATTTACCCCTCACACGATATAATAAACCTGCGGATGAGTTCCGAGCTCCGGCCTGCGCCGGATGGTAAAATGAGTCCGGAGAAGTCCTCTTACCTCCGATTGAGAATTCTTAAGGTCACCGAAGGTAAGGGCTTTTTCCTGGCAAGCTAACACACACGCCGGCAGTAGGCCTTGGGCCAGCCTTTCCTCGCAAAAATTGCACTTCTCCACCACTCCTTTGGTCCGGGTCGGGAAAAAGGGGTTGATTTTTTTGATAAAGGGCCGCGGGTCCCGATAATTCATACTTCTGGCTCCGTAGGGACATCCGGCGATACAGAAGCGGCATCCGATGCAGCGATGATAATCCATCATGACAATCCCGTCTTCCTCTCTTTTAAAAGTGGCCTTAGTGGGGCAGACCCGGACGCAAGGGGGATTGTCGCAATGATTGCAGAGAACGATGACGGGCCTTTTTTTCAATTTTTCTTCCATGTACGGATGCTCTTGGGCCGGGAAGACATCCTTGAAAGGTTCGTTCCAGATCCACTTGATCTCATCCTTGGGATTCCCAAATTCCGGAACGTTGTGCTCGCGATGGCAGGCTTCAATGCAGTCCTTACATTCCTGGGGACATCTTCGGGGGTTGACCACCATAGCCCACCTCTTGCCCTTTAGCCCTTGCGGGCTCATGATGAATTTGGGAGACCCATTTCCTGCCAGGGCGCCAAAGACCGGCCTGACCCCCAGCCCTACCAGGGAGAGTCCAACAACCTGCAAAAACCTCCGGCGGCTGCTTTTCATGGGGCGGCCTCCTTGGGGACCACATGGCAGGACCAGCAGGTGGGTTTAACGCCAGCGTAGCTGTGGCAGGAATCACAAAATCTCTCCTTGTCGGAATGGCAGCGCAGGCAGTTTTGCGAGAGGCTCATGGCAAACCTTCTCCCATCCGAGGCTATATACAGCCGCTCTCCCTCCCGGACCACTGCTTCTCTCCACGAAACGATCAGCTCCATATGGCTGGCCCTCATATAATCGGTCGGCTCTATACAGCGTTTTTCCGCCAGCTTCTGGATCTCGGGAGTATCGAGGGAAAGAGCTGGAGGGGTTGCCGTTTTCCCCTTGGTGTACCAGAAGGGGAAGGTTGCCAACACCAGGAAGATCAGGATGCCGCTGATGATTTTTCTCCTATCATTCATGAGGGGTCTCCTCCTTACTCTTCAGGGACTCCCCCCGTAATCCCACCTCTCTTCCCTTCTCCCCTCTCATGACCAGCGCATTTCCCACCATCTCGTGAACCCCGGTAATCTCTACTCCAGGTACAAAGTATTCCATCAAGGAGGGGAGGGTAGCTCTATCAATGGCGCAGATACAGGCCAGGCGATTCACTCCGTATTTCTCCCGCACATATTTTACAGCCTTGGCCCGGGGCAAACCTCCCCGTAACCTCATCTCCATGTTTTCGTCTGTGCCCAGCCCAGCGCCTCCACCGCAGCAGAAGGTCTGCTCGCGGATGGTGTTTTCTGGCATTTCATAGAAATGAGGGCAGACATTCCTGATCACATAGCGGGGCTCCTCGAACAAGCCCATGGCCCGGGAGGGATTACAGGAGTCATGGAAGGTCACGATCAGGTGATTATTCCGGCTGGGGTCCAGCTTCAACTTCTGATGGCGGATCAGGTCGGCGGTGAATTCGACGATATGCACCATCCTGGTGGATCTGGCATTCTCGAACTTCGTTCCCGTAATGGGGGAGACCGGTTCTTCCAGAAAATCTGCCGGGCCGTTCATGGTGTCCATATACTGATGGAGGACCCGCCACATGTGGCCACACTCGCCCCCTAAGATCCATTTGACCTTCAGCCTTTTAGCCTCCGCGTAAATCTTGGCGTTGAGCCTCTTCATCATCTCGTGGGAGGTGAAGAGACCGAAATTCCCTCCTTCCGAGGCATAGGTGCTCCAGGTGTAGTCCAGTCCGATCTCATGGAAGAGCATGAGATACCCCATGCAGGTGTAAGTCCCGGGGTCGGCGAAAAAATCCCCCGAAGGGGTGACAAAAAGGATTTCAGCCCCTTTTTTATTGATAGGGACTTCGATTTTAATCCCGGTTCGCTCTTCGATGTCCTCGGCAAAAAACTCCAGGGAATCTTTCATTCCGTGGGGCTGGAGGCCTAAGTGATTTCCCGTCCGGAAACAATTCGCCGCCGGCTCGATGATCCAGTTGATGTTGCAGCCCACCAGGTTGAGAAGTTCCCTGCCCATCATGGTAATCTCAGCCTGATCAATCCCGTAGGGACAGAAGACCGAACAGCGGCGGCATTCAGTGCATTGATAGAAGTAGTAGAACCATTCCTTGAGGACATCCACCGTCAGATCTCTCGCTCCGGCCCATTTCCCGAGGATCTTTCCGGAGGCGGTGAAATACCTGCGATAGACCGATCGCAGAAGCTCGGCCCGAAGAACGGGCATGTTCTTCGGATCCCCAGAGCCGATGAAGAAATGGCACTTGTCGGCGCAGGCCCCACACCGCACACAGATGTCCAAGAAGAGCCGAAAAGAGCGGAACCGTTCCAGTCTTTCCTTGAACCCCTGGAGAATAATCTCTCGCCAATTTTCCGGCAGCTTCCAGTCTTTATCGGAGGGTTGCCATTCTCTCGGATTGGGAAGGCCCAGAATCTTGAGGTTTTTGGGCGCCGCGCTGTAGCACCAGGTTCCCGGCCGGAATTCTACTGGCGTTTCCATCCAGCCCGTCTTTGGAGGGCGCAACCTAATCTGGCTCAGCACTTCTGGCTGGGGCACTTTTGCCAGCGACATTCCTATTCCTTCTCCACAGGGATTCCGGCCGCCTTCATCTTGCCCCGAAATTCATCTTCGTATTCTTCGTAGGTATGAACTTTAACCCGATAATTCCACGGGTTGATGTGTCTGCGCACCCGGCTGTTGTTGGACAAGTTTCTCGTAGGGCTGAGAAAGACCCCTCCCATGTGCATCAGCTTGCTCATAGGAAAGTAGGCCAGAAGGATGCTGACCAGGAATAAGTGGAGGTAAAAGATAAGGCCGATCCCCTCGGGGATATGAGGACGGAAACCTATCAACCCGAGGACGAACTCTTTTACCTTTAGGAGATCGACCTTGTAAAAATGGCGCATGAGGAAGCCAGTGGCCCCTATTCCCAGGATCAACAGAAGGGGAAAATAGTCCGAGGGGAGCGAAATGTAGCGCAGCTGGGGAACTGCCACCCTGCGGAAGAATAGATAAGTCACAGATACGAGCAGGAGGGCGCCGGTCAGGTAAAGTGTGGGAACTCCGATCTCAAAAAGCCCGTCCAGAGTCGCCAATAGATTTACCCAAAGGGGAACAGGTTCAGTAAAGAAACGCAGATGACGCAGAAGAATGATAAGAAAGGACCAGTGAAAAACCAGGCCAGCGAGCCAGAGCCACTTGGCCCCGGCGTAAACCGGCCTCCCTTCCCGGAGTTCCACCTTGGTGTTGCGAAAAAGGGACCGGAAAAGGAGAACTTCCAGAGCCATCCGGCCAATAACTCCGGCCATGTTGTAAGGGTTTTCCAGAAAGCTGGCCTTGATCCACGGCATGGATTTCTGCTGCCCACAAGTCGTGGGAATCCGGAAGGGCACTGGAGATCTCGCCCATTTCATAACCCGGTACACAACCCCGACAAGGAAGAAAGCAAAGGCCCCATAAGGGATGAAAATCCCGAAGAGAGAATACATCCTCGCCTGGCCTACCCCGAGCAGGCCGATCAGGATGAGCCCGGCAATAGCCAAGAAGGAAAAGCTGAAGCTCAAATCACGTCCCCTCCCATGTCTTTAGCTCTGTATTCCCTCTTTCTCGCATCCGACCTTTCAACTGCCTGGTTTTGATTTGGTAGAGCTTCTCCCGGCAGGTCACATAAATGTCAAAGGCCCGCAAGGTTAACTGATCGATTTTCTCATAGAGGTCCAACCATTCGTCAGAGACTGGTCTCTGGCGCAATTCTTCTCCTAACTCTTCCCGGATCACTTCTTTGAGAAGGGGAACAAAAGCAACTGCCTGGGAAGGAGAGAAATCTTGGATCGCTCGAATACGAATGATGTCATCGAGAAAAGACTGGACTTTAGCCGGGTCCACCGGCCGGAGAATTGCCTGGAAAAGTCCTTCTATTCCTCCACGGAAGGTTGAACCTACCGGGTTAGAAAAAGGATTTTTTTGTTCTCTTAAAAATTCCCGGAATTCAACCGGATAGGTCTTAAGCATCTGGTCAAACCATCGTTCTAAGATCGCCGCTTTTTTCTCGACCAGGAGTTCCTTGAGCGTCATAACCAAGATCAAAGTTCGGAGTTCGAAGTTTGGAGTTCGGAGTTTAAAGTCAGGAGATAAAAAAACCTTCCTTCAGATTTCCGATCTCGGGATATTTTGGGCGGATGGAAACCCTGCTGCTGGCGACCGAGAATCAGACGCATCCCGTGGGTTTGGCTAAGCCAGCCAGCTTGCAGGCTCCCTTGGCAGGGCCGGAAGGAAAGAGCTGATAGATTTTCTTCAGGTCAAATCCGGTCTCCTTGCAAAGTTTTCGGATCATCGGCGCAATGCCAAATTGCTGGTAATAATCCCTCAGGTACTTAATAACTTTCCAGTGTTCTTCGGTCAAGGAACCTTCAATCCCTTCCTCCTTGGCATACTCTCGGGCAAATTCTTCGTTCCACTTATCCAGTTCCTGGAGGAAACCATCTTCATCTACCTCGTAAGCTTTTCCGGCTAACTCGATTGTGGGCATTCCCAAATCCTCCTCCGTTATAGTGATAAATAAATTCTCAGAACTCAGAATGAAACATCTTTAAGTTCTGGATTCTGACTCCTGAATTCTGGCTTCTTTATTTCGTTTTCGCTAAACCGCCATCGCTGAAGTGGTGGGCCGGCATTCCATCGCTTTCCGGATCAGGCCATCCGCCCATTCCTCGCATCCCAAAGCATGGAGATGAGAATAGGTAGCCAGTACATTCTTGAAGCAGAGCCCATCCCTCTTCCCATCGATACCCATCCCCCGTTTCACCCGGAAGGATAGATACACTTCACCCTCCCTTAATCCGAGAACCCGGGAGTAGTGAAATTCATGTCCTTTAAAAATGCTCCCCACAGGCAAAAAGGGATTTTCTTTCTCCACCTCTAATAAAGTGTAACCATGCCCTTGCGGTCTTTTTTCCATCCCGAAGGCTACAGGCAGAGCCCCAACCATGGGGTAAACCCGGTCCTCGATGGTTAGGCTTTCTCCCAAATACATCAAGCCCCCGCATTCGGCGTAGACTGGCAATCCATTTTCAATCGCTTCCCGCAATGAAAGGCGAAAACGAACATTTTCAGCCAGGAGCTGGGCATGTGTTTCCGGGAACCCTCCGCCGATGTACAGGGCATCCAGCAGAGGCAACTCTTTTTCTCGAACCGCACTTATCTCGATCAACTTCGCTCCCCGATCCGAGAGGGCCTGTAGATTCTCTGGATAATAGAATTGGAAGGCTGAATCCTTCACCACCCCAATAACCGGTGCAGGGTAGGTAACGGGTCCAGAGGTTAAATCTTCTTGGGGCCTTTCCCGCTCAAGGGGAGAGGCCTTTTCGGCGATCTTCCAGAGCTCTTCCCAAGCCAAATAATTTTCAGCGATCTCTGCCGCCTTCCCCAGGGCCGTGGAAATCCATAGATGTTCCCGGGGAGGGATTAAACCCAAGTGTCTCTCCGGAAAAGGAAAATCTTCCAGTCGGGGTACGGCCCCCAACACAGGAAGATCACAGGACTGTTCGATGCTCTGGCGCACGATCTTTTCCTGGCGGCTGCGCGCTACGCGGTTCAAAATCACCCCCCTGATGTCCACCTGCGGGTCTAATTTCTGGCACCCCAATACCATGGCGGCTGCGGTCCGCGTTACCTTATCGCAATCGACGATCAGGATGACTGGCGCTTTGAGGAGTTTGGCCAGCTCCGCAGTACTCTGGCTCCCTTGGGAATCCATTCCATCGTACAAACCCCGGTTGCCTTCGATCAAGGAGACCCCTTCTGGCTCGGCATTCCTCCAAAAGGAACGCTTAACTTTCTCAGCTCCCATTAAAAAAGTGTCCAAATTATGGCAGACCCTCTCGGCAGCCAGCGATAGCCAGGCTGAGTCGATATAGTCAGGCCCCTTTTTGAAAGGAGCGATTTTCTTCCCGCGCTCTTTCCAGGAGCCAATCAGGCCGAGGCAGAGCGTGGTCTTGCCCGCTCCTCCCCGCAAAGCCGCGATGACCAACCGGGGACAATAACTGATCATTCTTTTCCGGGGATCTTCAGGAAGGTAGCTCCCCCATAGGAGGTGTATTCCAGCTTTCCTTCATTAACTAGTTCGGTGATCAGCTTTTTAATCACCGCCGGATCGGCTTCGATCCCTCTGGAACGGGCTATTTCTCTGGCAGAAAGCAACCTCTTGGAATTCCCCACCATGTCCATAATCTGTTGCTTTATCTCCTCACTCATCGATCACCCCCATTTGAACTGTGTGGTCGTCCGATAAGTTTCAGGGGCCAAGGTAAAGTCATCGATGTGCTTATCCGTAAACTCAATGCCGGTCAGGCGGAAAAACCTTTCCCATCCGATGCGGTTGATCCATTCCCCTACCCGCTCGTGCATTCTCGCATTCTTGGCGTAAACCTCCACGATATTTTTCACGGCCCTGACCACTTCTGGCCATCTCGGTGGATTGTTCGGGAGGAAAGGGATGACCAGTTTGGAAAACATGGGTGCCGATCGGGCATTGGAAACCTTTCCTCCTACCCAGATGGAGATACCATCATTTTCTGCGTCCGCTAACGGCAGAGCCGGACAGACGGTGTAGCAGTTTCCGCAATACATGCATTTTTCTTCATTGATTATCACGCTCTTGGTTTTTGGATCAGGACGAATGGCTCCTGTCGGACAGGAAGCCACGGTTGTAGGAATCTCGCAAACATTGGGTATCCGGGAATGATCTGGCTTGGGCACGGTGCGGTGGATTCCCAGAATGGCAATGTCCGAGCAGTGCACGGCTCCACACATGTTCAAACAGCAGGCCAAGGCGATGCGCACCTGGGAGGGCAGCTTCATGGTTACAAAATATTCGTAGAGTTCATCCATCACCGCCTTTACCGGCCCAGAAGCGTCTGTGGCCGGCGTATGGCAGTGAACCCATCCTTGAGTGTGGACAATGTTGGTTATCGAATGACCCGTTCCTCCCACAGGGAAACCTTTGCTCTTTAGCTCCAGGATGAGGGACTCTACCTTGTTCTTATCCGCCAAGAGAAATTCAATATTGTGCCGGCTGGTGAAGCGTAAATACCCGTCGCAGTATTTGTCGGCAACCTCACAGATTTCCCGAATATGATCAGTGCTGAGAAGCCTTCCTGATCCAGCCCGGACTGTATAGAGCTCATCCCCTGATTCAGCCACGTGTTTCAGCAGGCCCGGCTTGATGATCTCATGGTACTTCCATTTCCCGTAATTCTTTTTGATCACAGGTGGAAGAAAATTTTTATAATCGGGAGGGCCAATATCCGTCTTTCCCATCTTACTTTACCTCCTTAAATTTTTCACCGCAGAGCCCGCGGAGCTCTGGGTCCTCCCGTGTCTCGTAGAGTCGAGTCTCCGACCGGGCACGGCTTTGCTCTCTGCGGTTAGCTTTTTTTAATTTCTTCGGGCCAGAAGAAAACATATGGGTTTGTCCGAGGGGATTTGACCATCTGAGGAACAGGCTTCAATCCCACAGCCCGCAAGAAGGTTCTCATACCCAGCCGATTGATCAGCTCCCCGATCCTCTCCCTCATTTTCCCATTCTCGTCCCACCACTCCATGATTTTGCCGATTAGGTCCTTTAATTCTTCATAAGGAGGCTCCAGTTTCATGAAGGGGACGATCACCCAGGAAAGCAGGGCTCCCTCCACGATGGGAGCTTTGCCTCCAATCAGCAGGGTGGCTCCTTTTTCTTTTCCCTGGCGGAGTGCTTTGGGCATCATGTTGATGCAGTGCATGCAGCGAGTGCAGTCCAAATCGTCAATCTTCAATTCTTTTTTGGACTCGTCCCAAGCCATGCACTTCGTGGGGCAAAGGTCGGTAACCTCTCCTTCAATATCCAGGCCGGCTTTGGCGTAAGCCTGGACTTCTTTCTGGTCGGTCTGAATCCTGCCTTTCCAGGTCCCGATGATGGCCAGGTCCGAACGGGCAATGGAAGCTACGCAGTCATTGGCACACGCCGAGACTTTGATCTTGAACTTATAGGGGAACATGGGTCGGTGAATTTGATCCTGAAGATGCATGGTGAGGCTGTAACACACATCCAGGCTATCAATGCACGCCCATTCACATCGGGCCGGTCCCACGCAGGCGCTCGGGGTCCTCAAAGCCGATCCGGAGCCTCCCAGATCGAACCCCGCTTCGGAGAGGTCATCGAAACAGGACTGAAGATGACCAGTGGTCGTTCCTAAAAGGATGATATCTCCCGTAGAACCATGCAAATTGGTCAGCCCGCTGCCGTGCTTGTCCCAGATGTCACAAAGGGTCCGCAAGGCTTTGGTAGTATAAAACCAGCCCGTTGGCTGGTTGACCCGCAGGGTGTGAAACATCTCCACCCCCGGAAATAGGTCTGCCCGGTCTGAATACCGTCCGATGACCCCACCCCCGTATCCTTTTACTCCCACGATTCCGCCGTGCTTCCAGTGTCCGATCTTTTCCTTATAAGAAAGCTCGAGCTGGCGCAAAAGGTCCTTCGCGGCTGACTTTTTTTCCGCAGCTTGCTTCATGTCTTTTACAAAGCTCGGCCATGGCCCTTTTTCCAGCTGATCTAAAAGAGGGGTTTCTGATTTCGACATTGCATTCCTCCTTCCTTATTCTATAAATCCACGCTGGGCAACCAAAAAAGCGTCCTCCTCCCCAGTTAGAAATTCTCTAAAACTTCGACGAACTTCTTGGTAAAATTCTGATTTGTTTCTTCATCCTAAGCAGCTATCCTCCTCCCCACCTGCATCTTCTTCCTCACAATTGCCTTGATCACTTCCATCGAAATGAACACCACCCCCCCGAATCCGAATATGATCCCGAGGTCGGAGGCTGTAGGTTTGAGGATCTCAAAAGCTTCTCGGACAGATGGGATTTCGATAACCACCGCAGTTAACACGAACTGGGAAGCAACGGCGAGGATAAGCCACTTATGGGGCGGTGCCTTAAAGATGCTGTAGCGCATGGACCTGAAGTTGAGGGCAATAATCAGTTCGATGACGATAAACAGGAAAAAGATCTCTGTTCGGGCATGGTTGATATCTGCGAGTTCATGGAAAAACAGGAAAAAGAAAAAAGGGATCTCTATCAATAAGGCCAGCAGAATAAAAGCCTTCACATCCCAAGAAAAAACACTCTCTTTCGGATCCCGCGGAGGTCTCTGCATGATATCGGGGTCCGGAGGAGAAATTCCAAGGGCCAAAGCAGGAAGCCCATCCGTCACCAGGTTGATAAATAGAATGGCTGCTGGAAGGAGCGGGAGATACTCCGGGCCCATCATCAGCACAACTCCGCCAATGACTACGACCTCGGTAATGTTACACCGCAAGAGAAAGGTGAGGTATTTTTTAATATTGTCATAGATCCATCTTCCCCGTTCGATGGCGCTCACGATCGTGGCGAAGTTGTCATCGCTGAGGACCATATCCGCCGCTTCTTTGGTCACCTCAGTGCCTGTAATCCCCATGGCTACCCCAATATCTGCGTGCTTCAGGGCGGGGGCGTCGTTCACACCATCACCAGTCATGGCCACCACTTCTCCTCTTTTCTTCCAGGCCTTGACGATTTTCAATTTATCCATTGGTGAAACTCTTGCATAAACGGTAACTTTATCCACTATCTTTTCAAATTCTTCCTCGGGCAATTTCTCTATATCGTCGCCTGTTAACACCATATCTCCATCCCTGTAAATTCCAATCTCCCTGGCAATGGCCACTGCCGTTAGCTTATGATCCCCCGTGATCATGATTGGTTTTATGTGTACCTGTTTACATATTTTGGTTGCTTCTATGGCCTCCTCCCTCGGCGGATCCATCATCCCCATCAGGCCAACAAATACCAAGTCCTTTTCCACGGCTTCTTCTATACATTCCGTCCCTTCTGGGATTTCCCGGTATGAGAGTCCAAGGATCCTCAAAGCCCCTTGAGCCATTTCCTCATTGACCTTTAGAATTCTCGCTTTTTCTTCTTCTGTCAAAGGTTTTATTCCGTTTCCGCCTGTGGTAAAAGAACATTTTCCCAAAACTATCTCCGGAGCCCCTTTCATGAATGCCACTTTCTTGCCGTTATTCATCTGGTGAATGGTGGTCATCCTTTTTCTTTCAGAACTGAAGGGTATTTCTTCCAATCTCGGGTTCTCAAGCCTCTCCTCAGCTTGAAGTAAACCGGCCTTTACTGCCGCCACAACGAGGGCCCCTTCTGTTGGGTCCCCTTTGATAGACCATTTGCCTTCTTTTTCTTCCAAAACCGCATCACTGCATAAGAGTCCTGCCTGAAGAAGGAGTCGAAATGATTGGTTGTGAGTAGGATTGATTGGCTGAAAGGCCCTAAATTCTCCCTCTGGCTTATAACCCGCGCCCGTGACTTCAATTAGATGACCATCTGTGAATATCTTCCTAACTGTCATCTCTCCCTTCGTAAGGGTCCCGGTTTTGTCTGAACATATTACCGTGGTACACCCGAGAGTCTCTACTGCTGGCATTTTTCTTATAAGGGCGTTTCTCTTAGCCATTTGATGCATACCTATGGCCAGTGTGCCTGTGACAATGGCCGCCAGTGCCTCAGGAACTGCAGCGACGGCTAAAGCTACGGCAAACATTACCATCGTCATGACAAACTGAAAATCGATCTTCCCACCGAACAACTCTCTCACGATACTTATCCCCGCGACGAGGAAACAAATCGATAGAGCAATTATGCCCAGCCATTTTCCGATCTCCTCGGTCCTCCTTTCCAGGGGCGTTTTCTCGACCTCGACAGCGGTCACCTCCTCCGCAATCTTACCAAATTCAGTACTCATCCCCGTCGAAGTGACCACCACTTTCCCTCTTCCATATGTCACGGTGGTGCCTGTAAAGACCATGTTCTTTCTGTCGCTCACCCGCACATCCTCTGGTAACGGGTTTATATCCTTGCTCACGGGGACAGACTCCCCCGTGAGAGGCGCTTCATCACACCTTAGGCTGCGGCTCTCCGCTAACCTGGCATCTGCTGGAACCTTGTCCCCTGCCTCGAGGAGTAATATGTCCCCAGGAACCAATTCCTTTGAGGGAATCTCCTCTTCTTTGCCCTCTCTCAAGGCAGTTATGGTAGGAGAAAGCATTTTCTTCAGTGCCTCAAGCGCCCTCTCAGCACGATATTCCTGGATAAACCCAAGGAGGGCACAAAAAACAACAATTACCAGTATTAGGACTGCATCCAGCATCTCCCCGACGACGGCAGAGAGGAGGGTAGCAATAAGAAGAATGATAATGAGGATGTTCTTGAATTGGTTTAAGAAAATAATAAATGGCGATATTTTTTCTTCTTTTTTAAGCTCATTATAGCCATATTTTTCGAGACGCTTTTTCACCTCATCCTCGGTTAAGCCCCGATGGATATCGGTGCTCAATTCCTTCAAGACTTGATTTACTTCAATCGCATGCCAGATTGCTTTGGCCATTTAATCACCCTGATATTTTAAGTTTTCGGCAAAAATTTCCTCTGAAGATTGATCGCATAGTTTACTGAACTATCGAAAAAAGTCAAGGATTTTTCCCCTGGGGAAATGATTTTTCCGTGAGGCATGTCGGGCAAGCTTAGGAAGAATTCTTGGAATAATAAGGGGAGAGGCTTCCCCCTCCCCTTCCACTTTGGATTTTAATCCCCGTTGGATAAACCAACCGAGAATATGATACTCCTTGAACTTACAGTTTTGGAGCTGGAAATAGCACTCCCCCAAAAATTAGGTAAGCGAGAAGGAGCGTCCAGAATATATTAAATCCCTGGGCGCATAAGAAGGCAACTGCCGGTCTCCCACCACCCATTTTTGCCAGGTCAGCAAATCTTGTTTCCAGCCCGATGCTGGTGAAGGCGAGAGCAAACCACCATGTCCTTAACCCTCCCAGTAATCCCTTTGTAGCATCCACAGTCTTGGGGTCCAAGAGAAAAGAAAAGACCACAGAGGCAATCATGAAACCGAGGACGAACTTGGGAAATCTGAACCAAATCTCCATAGCCCCTGGTTTTTCTCCCGGCATGGCCTTTTTGAATGTCCATACGATGGCCAGGATGAAGGCTGCAAAACCGATGAGGACATTCTGGGACATCTTCACGATGACCCCGATCTTCATTGCCGCCTCACTTACCAGGGCCCCTGCGGCTACTACAGAGCCGCTGGTGTCGAGGGTCCCTCCGAGCCACGCTCCCCCTACCAGATGGTCCATTCCCGTACCCTTAATAATTAGCGGCATGATGACCATCATCGGGACCGCTACTACCAGGATAAGGGATGTTACATAGCTCAGCTTCTTAGGGTCTCCCTTTACAGCCCCTGCCGTGGCGATGGCCGCAGACACACCGCAAATGGAAACGCCGCTGGCGAGTATTGCGGAAAACTCGTCGTCAACCTTCATCCTTCTGGCTAGCCAGTAACAAGCATACCAGACAACTCCTACCACAAGTAATCCTTGTACAATCCCATAAGCACCTGCCTTGATGATTTCACCGAACAGGATGCCGGCCCCCAGAATCACCAGGCCTATCTTGATGTAATATTCTGTCCTGACCGCAACTCTAAGCCACTCCGGCACGCCGACTACATTGCTGATAAAGAGCCCGATGATCAGGCACCAGAGCACATATTCAAGTCCGTAGTAAAGGATGGTGTAATTTCCGGCGAGCAACTGGGCTACGAAAGCGATGACGAAGACAAAGGGAAAGCCCGCGACGAACTTTCCAACACCCGCTCCCATTGCCGCTATTCCTATACTCCCGATGATCAGGTAAGCTATGCCAATGATGATGACCCATTGGATATTCTCCCACGAAAAGACTCTGCTCAGCAGGTTTCCCGCCTCACCCCGCACTTCTCTTACGATTGCTCCGGCCCTCTTCTTCAAACCATCATCTTTGGCTTTCTTGGCGACTTCATCGAGCTTTTTCGCTGCGTCCCCAATAGCTTTCCTGTTCTTGGCATCCATAGCCGCCTTGAAAGCTATGGTTTGCTCCTGGAGTGCCGTTTCCCCCTTTTCTCCTGCAGCCTTGGCCAGCTTTTCAACTGCCGGTAAGGCATTGGCAATAATAGAGGCAAACTCTCCATCTGTCGTCCACTTGAGCCTCGGAATCTTCACCGTAAGACCGGCAAGGATAAGAATGATGATGAGGAAGCCGATCCAGACGGCGAGCCATTCGTCTTTCTTCCATAACGACGACCAGTCTATCCCTTTATTGGCCATCCTTCCTTTCCTCCTTTCTTCATTCTTTCAAACTGCAAAAAAATATTTTTGCGGAACGGAGATTTACTCCCGCACTAAAAATAATAACTGACCCGAGATCATTATACTACTATTAAAAAAAGAGGCAATTTAAAATGCATACCCCCCTGTATAGGAGTACGAATCCAGGTTACCTTTGGCAGAGGCCCATGGACGATCCTTTTCTTTTCTCTTGACTTAGACTCATCATATGGTAAAAAAATAATAACCACTGAGATCAAAGAGGGTGTTTCCTTTCGGTAAATCCCCCTGCGACCTAGGTGGTTATCTTTTTATCAAAGGATGCCATGGACTATAAAAATACTCTGAACCTGCCCAAAACCTCCTTTCCCATGAAGGCCAACCTTCCGAAGCTGGAGCCGCAGATTCTGCAAAAATGGGAAGAAGGGCGGATCTATCAAAAACTCAGAGGGATTGCCAAAGACCGGCCCAAGTACATTCTCCACGACGGCCCTCCCTACGCGAATGGGCACATCCATATTGGCACAGCTCTGAATAAAATCCTCAAAGACCTCATCCTTAAATCGAAGAATATGGCCGGCTTCAATGCAGAATACGTGCCCGGATGGGATTGCCATGGACTCCCTATAGAACATCAAGTAGATAAAGAGTTGGGCAGTCAAAAGTCTTCCTTGACCATAACGGAAAAAAGGAAGCTCTGCCGAGATTTCGCTGCCAAATATTTAGACATTCAGCGCCAGGAATTTAAAAGGCTGGGCGTGATGGGGGAATGGGACAACCCCTACCAGACGATGAGTTATGACTATGAGGCCACCATTGCCAGAGAATTCGGCAAGTTCGTAGCCAAAGGATCTGTTTATCGGGGAAAGAAGCCAGTTTACTGGTGCGCCTCTTGTGAAACCGCTCTGGCCGAAGCGGAAGTGGAGTATGAGGACCATGAGTCCCCATCCATCACTGTGAAGTTCCCGGCCCTTTCCGATTTTGGCGAGCCCTTCCCGATCTTGAAAGGAAAGAAGGTTTTTGTCCTCATCTGGACCACTACGCCCTGGACCATCCCGGGAAACTTGGCCATCGCCTTCCATCCCGACCAATCTTACGTAGCCGCTGAAGTAGATGGGGAGGTATGGATCATGGCAGAAGCCCTTATTGAGCAGGTCATGGAGAAGGCAGGGAGAAAAGGGTACGCAGTGCTCGCGAAATTTCTCGGCAAGCAGGTCGAGGGCCTCAAATGCCGCCACCCCTTCTATGACCGGGAATCCCTCCTCATTCTGGCCCGCTATATCACTCTGGACACAGGCACTGGATGCGTGCACACGGCCCCTGGCCACGGCCAGGAAGACTACGAGTCAGGCATTGAATACAACATTCCCATTTATTCTCCGGTGGATGACCAAGGCCGGTTCACAGATGATGTAAGATTCTTCGCCGGCCAGTTCGTCTTCGAGGCCAATGAAGCAGTGATCCGGAAACTTGCTGAAGTTGGGGCCCTTATCAATTCTGAAACCTACATTCACCAGTACCCGAATTGCTGGCGCTGTAAAAATCCCATCATCTTCCGGGCCACAGAGCAATGGTTCATCTCCATGGAGAAAAACGGCCTGCGCCAGAAAGCTTTGGATGCCATCGATCGGGTAACCTGGATTCCCCGCTGGGGCCGCGACCGGATCTACGGGATGATCCAAAACCGTCCGGACTGGTGCATCTCCCGCCAGCGCGCCTGGGGGGTTCCCATCGTGGCCTTCATCTGTAAGTCCTGTCAGGAAATTTTAGTTGAGGAACGCCTTATCGAATACGTAGCCGGCCTTTTCGAAAAGGAGGGAGCGGACATCTGGTTCAACCATCCAGCGAAAGAATTGCTTCCCTCAGGAACGCGCTGCCCCAAATGCCGGGGGGAGGAATTCAGCAAGGAGACGGACATCCTGGATGTTTGGTTTGACTCCGGGGTGAGCTATGCCGCCGTCTGTGAGAAGCGGCCCAACCTGAAATCTCCTGCGGACATGTACCTGGAAGGGAGTGATCAACACCGCGGTTGGTTCCACAGCTCCCTTTTAGCTTCTGTGGGAACCCGGGGGCAGGCCCCTTACATTTCCGTCCTCACTCACGGCTTTGTCGTGGACGGCGAAGGAAGAAAAATGTCCAAATCCTTCGGAAATGTGATCGCCCCCGATGAAGTCATCAGCCGCTATGGCGCAGAAATCCTGCGCCTCTGGGTAGCTGCGGAAGATTACCGTGACGACATCCGGATCTCGGAAGAAATCCTCACCCGTCTTTCGGAAGCGTACCGCCGCATCCGCAACACCTGCCGTTTCCTCTTGGGAAACCTCTACGACTTTGACCCCCAAAAAGACAGGGTCGCGGACGGTCAACTCTTGGAACTGGACCGCTGGATCCTTCTTCGCCTCCAGAAATTGATCTCCCGGCTGAGGGAGGCCTACGCCAACTTTGAATTCCATGTGGTCTTCCATTCTCTGCATAACTTCTGCACCATAGACCTGAGCGCCCTTTACCTGGACATCCTGAAGGACCGGCTCTACACTTCTCCGGCTTCCTCCCGCGAGCGCCGGGCAGCCCAGACAGCCCTCTTAAAAATATTGGATGCCCTGGTCCGCCTCATGGCCACGATTCTCTCTTACACTGCAGAAGAAGTGTGGAAACAACTTCCGGGAGCGAGGGAACGCGCCGAAAGCGTTCATCTCACCCTCTTCCCAGATGTTGAATCCCAGTACATTGACGAGAAGCTGGAGGAAAGATTCGAGCGACTTTTGCAGGTGCGGGCAGAAGTCTCCAAAGCTCTGGAAGGCGCCAGGCGCAACAAGCTCATCGGAAACTCTCTGGAGGCCGCGGTGACTCTTAACGCCCCGGAAAAGCTCCTCTCCTTCTTGCGCCAGCAAGAGGCCCTGCTCAAGGATTTCTTCATTGTCTCTCGAGTCGAATTTGTCCCCTCCCCTCCCCCCGGGGCTTTCCTCAGCTCGGAGGTAGAAGGACTCAGCATTCTCATTACCAGGGCTTTGGGGAAAAAATGCGAACGCTGCTGGGTTTATGATCCAAACGTGGGGCAAAGCCTCGACCATCCCTCGGTTTGCCCACGTTGCGCCAATGCCCTGGCCACCATCAGCCAAGAGGGGAAACTGTGAACCCGAAATACCGTCTGGCTCTCACCGTCGGAAGCGCTGTTTTGATCCTGGACCAAATCACCAAAGCTTTGGTCCAACACACGATGAGCGTATTTCAGTCCATCGAAATTATACCCAACTTTGTCCACCTCACCTACCTTAGGAATACCGGAGCAGCCTTTGGCATTCTGGCTGGTGGACGCTCAACCCTGCGGATGTTTTTTTTCATCATCGTATCCCTCGTGGCCATCGGATGCGTACTTTACCTTTTGAAGAACCTCCGCCCGGGTCGAAAAATTTTGACGGTCAGTCTCTCCCTCATCCTGGGCGGAGCTTTCGGGAACCTGATCGATCGCTTGCGCCTGGGCGAGGTGATCGACTTCATCGACCTGCACTGGTATCAGATGCACTGGCCGGCTTTCAATGTCGCTGATGCCGCCATCACCATCGGGGTCATCCTGCTCTTTATTCAGATGACCCGCAAAAGATCTTGGACATGAAAAAATTCCGAATTCCCAATTCCGAATTCCGAATTCTCGATTGATATGTATCCCATTCTGTTCAAAATCGGAGATTTCACTTTGCATACCTACGGGGTTTTAATCGCCATCGGGTTCCTCCTGGCCATTGTCCTGGGCCTCAAAGAGGCCCGCCGGGTCGGGCTCGATCCCAACTTGATTATGGACCTTTCATTTTACGTGCTGCTGGCTGCCCTTTTTGGTTCCCGCCTTTTCCACGTCCTGGGAAATTTGGAAGAGTTCCGAGAGAATCCCCTCGACGCTCTCAAATTCTGGCAGGGCGGCCTGGTATATTATGGGGGCGTGATTTTTGCCTTTTTAGCCGGTATCTGGTATGTCCGCAAGCAAAGGTTGAATTTTTCTCAAATGGCTGACCTGGTCGCCCCTTCTGCTGCTCTCGGTTTAGCTGTGGGAAGACTGGGATGCTTTTTTGCGGGCTGATGCTATGGGTTACCCACGGAGGTTCCGTGGGCCATCACCTTTCGTGATCCCAACAGCCTGGCGCCGTTGAACGTCCCTTTGCACCCGACGCAACTCTACGAATCGGCCGCAGGCTTCGGGATTTTCATTGCCCTGATGTTCATGCGCCGGGTAAAACGCTTTCAGGGATTACTCTTTTGGTACTATCTTCTCTTCTATGCAGCAGCCCGCTTCTTCCTCGAATTTTACCGAGACGATCCCCGAGGCTGGGTGGTTGAGGGAGTCCTCTCGACCTCTCAGGGCATCGGGATCCCCATTGCCTTCCTTTCCCTTTGCATGATTTTGCGGAAAAAATCGCCCCCCACTCGGCCAAAAAGAGCTCAATAGATCATCCCCCTCACCTCATGAATCAGATCCTGAAGAAAGAGGAAAAGATCGAAACATTCATGCGAGATCTTCTCCGGGCTTTTCCCCGAGAATCAGGATTCCTGATTCCTCTGCTGCAAAAAATCCAGGAGACCTTCGGCTATCTTCCCCGGGAGGCAATGGAGAGAGCTGCTGCCCATCTCGGAATATCAGAAGCTGAAGTTTACGGCGTGGCTACCTTTTACAATCAGTTCCGCTTCCATCCTCCTGGAAAACATCCGGTCAAGGTCTGCATGGGCACAGCCTGCCATGTTAAGGGAGCCAGCGTGATCTCAGAGTCCTGGGAGAGGCGGTTGAGCATCAAGATCGGCCAGACTACTGCAGATCGGGAGTTCAGCTTGGACCGGGTAGCCTGTGTGGGATGCTGCGCTCTCGCACCCGTTTCCGTGGTGGGAGCGAAGGTCCATGGCCATATGGCGCCAACCAAGGTGGATGGCCTTTTGCTCGCTATCCAGTTGGAAAAGGAGGGGAAAAAGCTCAGTGAACCCTGAACGGCCATCGCCGGTCGAACAATCTTTTGCTAAGCTACGCTCCCCGGCCAGGCAAAAATGGCAATCAATGAAAAAGGGAGCGGAGCCGGCGATCCTGGTGGGAACAGCCACCTGTGGCCGGGCCTCCGGAGCTCTGGAAGTCTTTAAAGCCTTCCAGGAGCAAACTGAGCGGGCAGGCCTAAAGGCTCATCTCATTCAGGTAGGGTGCCTAGGCCATTGCTATGCTGAGCCACTGGTAATCATCTCCCGGCCAGGATTTCCAGCTATTGCTTACCCCCGCGTCAACCCGGTTATCGCCTCCCTTTTGGTTCGGTCATTCCTCATTGAGGGCGATCCTCCCATCGAACTCATGCTGGGAGCCATGGAAGAGAACGATTCCTTTCCGACGGTTTGGGAACTTCCCCGGTTTCGCTTGGAAAATAGGTTTCTCCTGAGACGCTGTGGCTTGATCGATCCAGAAAACATCGATCATTACATTGCCAACGGGGGGTATGAGGGACTCTGCTCTGCCCTGCAAAAGGAACCAGAAGAAACCATCTTCCTCATCAAGAATTCCGGGTTGCGCGGGAGGGGGGGAGCCGGTTTTTCCGCGGGCAGAAAATGGGAAATCTGCGCCCATACTGAAGAAAGCCCAAAATACGTTATTTGCAACGCCGATGAAGGAGACCCAGGGGCTTTCATGGACCGGAGCCTTCTGGAAAGCGACCCCCATCAGACCCTCGAGGGCCTGATCATCGCCGGATACGCCATCGGCGCCTCTTTCGGAATTATCTATCTTCGCTCGGAATATCCCCTGGCTGAGGAGCGGGTGAAAAAAGCCCTCGCCCAGGCAGAGGAGAAAGGCCTTCTCGGAGAAAAAATCTTAGCTACCGATTTTAGCTTTCGCGTATCCCTTTTCCGTGCCTCCGGAGCTTTCGTGTGCGGGGAAGAGACTGCTTTGATCCACTCCATCGAGGGAAAACGGGGAATGCCCCGCTATCGCCCGCCTTATCCAGCAGTCTCGGGATTGAAAGGAAAACCCACCCTGATCAATAACGTGAAGACCCTCTCGGCTGTTCCGCATATTGTCGCGAATGGAGTTAAGAGTTTTACTTCCCTGGGGACGGAAGGGAGCAAAGGAACGATGGTCTTTGCCCTGGTGGGAAAGGTGAACAACCCTGGCCTGATCGAAGTTCCCATGGGTATGACGCTTCGCCAGCTCATTTTCGATTTAAGCGGCGGGGTCCCCAGGGGGAAGCGTTTTAAGGCCGTCCAGATCGGCGGGCCTTCCGGAGGATGCCTTCCAGAAAAGTTTCTGAGTCTACCCATCGACTTCGAGTCCCTCAAAGAAGCTGGGGCCATGATGGGATCTGGGGGCCTGGTAGTCCTGGACGAGGATGATTGCATGGTGGAGGTGGCGCGCTATTTCCTGGACTTTACCCAGAAGGAATCTTGCGGCAAGTGTACGCTCTGTCGCCTGGGGACCTGGCAGATGCTCGACCTTCTGGCCGACATAACCCGGGGAAAAGGAAAGACCGAAGACCTGGATCTCTTGCGAGAGCTGGCTGAAGACATCCAGGCTGGGGCACTGTGCAACTTGGGCAGGACTTCGGCCAATCCGGTTCTGACCACCCTGCGTTATTTCCGACACGAGTACAAAGCCCATATTCTCGAGAAAAAGTGCCCTGCCCGGATGTGCCGCGCCCTGACGGCCTTCTACATTATCCCCGACAAGTGCGAGCGCTCCTGCGATGCCTGCGTGGGGAGCTGTTCGATGGAAGCTATCAAGACCGGAAGGGGGATGAAAAAAATCATCGACCAGGAGAAGTGCGTAAAATGCGGCTCCTGCTTGGGGGCTTGTCCCCCTAAGTACGGAGCTGTAACTAAAATTTCGCCTTTGAGTGAAGTACCTCAGGGATGAAATCAAAGATCAATGGTCATTGACCATTGAAAATTGAGAACTGAAAAATGCAAACTGTCTCCCTCACCATCGATGGGAAAACAATTAAGGCCAGGAAGGGAGAACGGCTTCTTTGGGTGGCTCTGGACAACGGTATTTACATACCCAACCTGTGTACCCTCAGGGACATGAAAACGCCCTCTGCCTCTTGCCGGCTCTGTTTTGTGGAAGTGGGAGGAAAACCAGAGCCGGTCACGGCCTGCACAGAGGAAGTCTATGGAGGAATGGTGGTCACGACCGTGACCCCGCGGGTCACACGCCTGCGGCGCATGGCGGCCGAGCTTCTCATCGCTTCCCACCCCACGGATTGCCGCAACTGCGGCAAGAACCGAAGCTGTGAGCTGCAGGCCCTAGCCGGGTTTCTAAAACTAAAACTCAAGCCCAGTCGTCTGCGCGCCTTAGTTCACGCCTTGCCGATCGACCGCAGCCACCCCGCTCTTTTTTTCGACCCCAACAAATGTCTCCTCTGCGGACGCTGCGTCTGGGTGTGCAAGGAACGAACTGGACTGGGAATTCTCCAGTTTACCCACCGGGGATTTGAGACGCGTATCTCTACCTTCACCGACCGCCCGCTGGCCGAGACCCGCTGTAATGGCTGCTTGGAGTGTGCCCGGGTTTGCCCGGTCGGCGCCCTGCTGGCGAAATAAATATGATTCACCGCAGAGCGCGCAGAGAACGCCGAGATCGGGATAGAATTAGAAACATGATCTGCTTCGCGCTCTGCGCTATGCGCTTAGCGGCTTAAATTCTTTCAATCTTGAAAAAAACCGGGCGGGCTCCGTCACTACAGCAGGAATAAACCATCCCTTCTCTCTTCATCCAGGGATAATTCCCGCCGAATCTTAGCCCGGTCACAGCTGGGTAGATGTCGTGCCAAGCCCAGGTGCAGAATCCCGCTGGCATCGTCCCTGTCTCGTCAACCCTGAATTCCTGCCCCACTTCCAACCGGTCACAGTAGGGGGTCATGTCCCCAGCTACTTCCGGCAGAGGCTGGCCATATACCTCTTTGGCACTCAGCTTCTTAATCACCGTGACCTTCAAAGGATGCCTTTTAGCCATTTTCCCTCCTCTCTTCTTTTCTACACCCTACACCCGACTCCCTACACCCTATTTCGTCTTCCAATTCACTTTCTTCTGACGCAGGTATTCTTCTAGGATTCCCTCGATGAACTCCGAGAATGGGACCCCTCGCTCCATGGCGAGTTTCCCGAGGGCCAGAATCATCTTTCCCGGGATCTCTACCGGAACCGTTCGGTAGTTGAGCCGATGCCTTTTTTCATACCAGCGTTCCACGTCCCGCATCTGGGCCGCGCGTTCGTCAGGGCTCAGGCCCTTCTGGACATACCATCCGGAAATCTCCTTCTCTCTCATTTTTTGCTCCATTTTCTTACCCCCTACCGCCCACCGGTTTCGGAGGTTGCTTTTCCCAGGCGCCCGTAATAGAAGTTACAGGGCGGATATCCCTGGTAAAGCGCTGCTGCTGGATTATGCCCGAGGCGGCGGTCCTTGACGATCAGGGTGGTAACCGGTGCCCGAGATGTTCGGGTGAATGAGATGTCATGACCAAGGCAGAGGCCGACGATCACATTGAGGTCGGTCTTTTCTTCGTTCAAAATCAGCGCCTGCGCGATGTTGTTACAGATGGTCTCAAAAGTAAACATGCGCACTTTCTCATCTTCGGCGATTCCGATCTCCCCCTTTTCGATGGCTCCCACTTTACAGCTTACCTGAACGGTTTCAAATCCTCGGGAACGGAAGATTTGGCTGAGCTCCTTGGCTTCCCCGATGCACCCTATACAGTGGGCAAAGCCGATCTTCTCGTATCGCATCATTTTGCAGAACATGATCAGCTCTTCCACCCGGGTCATTTTCATATTGATTTCCGTCCCCCCTGGGGGCGTCTGGGAAGACATTCCTTCCAGCCGCGCCCCGGCCAGCTGCATCTTTCGATGGAACGGATCTCTTAGATATAAATCCCTGGCCTTTTTGACCAGATCTGGATAATTCTTTGTGGGACAGTTTGCCGGTCCCTTCAAGATATCTGATGGGCCCTTCGGCCAACAAGCCATCACTGTGCAAGAATCACAGCTCGGAAGCCGCCGTTTGGCCGGGACTTTCAAAGGTGGGATGTTTTTCGAATACTTGACTTTTGAATTTTTCCTAATCATGGTGCCCTATTCTCCTTTATTTTCATATTGCTAAAAAATAACCACGGAGGCCACAGTGCGGCGTAGCCGCACCCAATCCCCCAGATCCCCCCACCATATACCCGAACGGCTCGTGGCTTGCCCCCCTTTGCAAAGGGGGGTTGGCGGGATTTCAGGGATGGGAAAAAATATAGCCAAACGGTCTTCCCCTGTCAATTCATACTTTTCCAAATTCTTTTCCTTTCGGAGAGGGGAAAAATGCTGGGCTTTCCCCATAATCCGGCAAGGCGAATAGAGGCGGGGACAAGAAAACAATTTGATCATGTTGTGGGAAAATAAATTCGAGGGTATTGCGGGCCGAAGCAATGTTTCCGAAGGATTCGCCAAAAGAGTTGGGCGATTCTAGGGGGAAGTTTATAAGATTTAGCTATTTTTCTATCCTTTTTTACCGGAGACCTTCTTTAAGCAGGACCATTGACAATCCCCTCCACTGTAATCCAGCAACTGGGGACTGTCGCAACTGATGCTCTGCAGGACCTTTCTCCCTCTCCGCACCTTCCACTCGATCAGAAGTTCCGCTCTTCTATTTCCCTCGGCACAATTCATATGCCGCAGCACCCAGTGAGATTTTTCCTTCATAGACAACCCTCCTTTTAATTTTTGAATTTTAGCACGCAGAAGAGCGCAAGGTCTACATGAAATTTATCTAATATATCAATCTTAGGAAGCAGGATCCTGGGGCGATAAATAGCGAAGGAATGGATAGAATTGACAAGTTGGCTATTATCAGATAATTTGAATAATATGTCTTGGGTAAGATTCCCTCAGTCCTTCTGCCAGCTTAGAGCATGTACGAGATAAAGATAAAACTGGACTTTGCCGCAGCTCATCACCTGCGGGAAGTCGGGGGAAAATGTGAATCGCTCCATGGCCATAACTTCATGGTGGAAGTAGCCGCGGAGTCCCCGAGTTTAGATGAACAGGGAATGGTTATGGATTTTCGTCTTCTCAAGGCCAAGACCCAGGCTATCATCCAGACCTTGGATCACCGCTATTTAAATGAACTGCCCATCTTTCAGGGGAAAAACCCCTCTTCCGAAAACATCGCTGCTCATATCTTCACTGAGCTCGCTCGCCAGGTAGACCAAGGGCCTCGCCGGATAAGCTGGGTTTCAGTCTGGGAATCGGAAAATTCCCAAGCCACCTACCGGAGGCCCGAAAAATGATCGATACGCAAAATCAGAGAGACCACCGCCGGGTGGAGATCAATAAAGTAGGGGTGAAGAACATCCAGTACCCCATTACGGTCCTGGACAAGCGCAATAAAATCCAGCACACGGTGGGAAGGGTAAATATGTATGTCAACCTGCCCCAACATTTTAAAGGAACCCACATGAGCCGCTTCATCGAAATTCTGAATGAATATCGCGGCACCATTAACATCAAAGCCATCTCCACCATCCTGGATAAGATGAAGGAAAAGCTCAATGCCGAATCTGCCTACCTGGAGGTAGAGTTTCCTTACTTCATCGAAAAGCGCGCTCCCATCTCAGGGGCCAAGGGCCTTATGGGGTACACCTGCCGGTTCCTGGCTTCCTTAACCAATGGACATCACTCTCTGGTCGTGGAGGTCACAGTCCCGGTGACGACCCTTTGCCCCTGCTCCAAGGAGATTAGCCAAAAGGGAGCCCACAACCAGCGAAGCCTGGTCACTTTGAAGGTGACCTTTCGCAAGTTCTTTTGGATTGAGGACTTGATCCGTATCGTGGAAAGCTCAGCCAGCGCGGCGGTTTTTTCTATCCTGAAACGATCGGATGAAAAATTCGTCACGGAAAAGGCTTACGACCACCCCATGTTCGTTGAGGACGTCGTCCGGAATGTAGCCCTGCGGCTCAAATCCCACCCCAACATCACCTGGTTCAGCGTAGAGTCAGAAAACCTGGAATCCATCCATAATCACAATGCCTATGCTTGCGTGGAAACGCAACGGGAATAATAAGCTTTCTCGCTGGAAAAGGGGAAAATATCAGATCTTAGCCCTGGATCATAGGGAGAAGAGGGTCCTCTTGATCAAGAGAGATGCAAAACATACTGTTCTTCGGTGATCATCCGTCCCCAAACTATCCCCCTTTTTTCTTCCATCTTTCTGAACCCAAATGATTTATAAAGATGGGTGGCTACCGCCAGGTCGCTGACTGTCCAGAGGGAAATGATTCCGTACCGGCACTGGCGGCAGAACTCCAGGGCCTTTTGCAGCAGGATTCGCCCCAGGCCGAGGTTGCGCCAGTGCGGATGAATCAGAAACCAGCGCAGTTGGGCTTCTAAATGCGAACGCCCCACAATCGCAATGGAGCCGATTGTCTGCCCTTCCACCTCGGCAATCCAGAGCCGATCCTTTTGGGGGTTGAAGGCTTGACCAAACTCCGCAGCGCCGGCAGCAACATAGGCCTCGAAGGTATGATCAAACCCGTATTCCTGGGCATAAAGGACTCCGTGCAGGGAAACGACCGAACCAATATCGCCGGGTTTAAGGTCACATCGTATATTTACATTGTCAGGGATTGGGCCTCCTGCCATTTATCCTTTTTCTCCTGTCCCGGGGTGGATGATGGATCGAACCAAATCACTTCTTGGGAACCCATGCCTGCGGCATCTGGTCTATATCATATTGATCTGGTATGGTCAAATCTTGTGCTTCAGCTCTCTGGCCGCTTCCAGTTCTAGTTCGTGCAACTTCCGAACTCTTCTTCTGCAATCTTCATCCTGGCTGAACTGCGCCTTAATAAAAGCTGTGATCAGGTCCCTCGCTAACCAGGGGCCGATGATCTGGGCTCCCAGGCACATGATGTTGACATCATCATGCTCGACACTCTGATGGGCGCAATGGACATCATGGCATATAGCCGCCCGAATTCCAGGAATCTTGTTCGCGGCAATGGCCGCTCCGACTCCTGTTCCACAGACCATGATCCCCCGGTCTGCCTGTCCTTTCCGTACGGAATCACAGACCTTCCGGGCAATATCCGGGAAGTCAACCGGCTCAGGACTGTGGCAACCGTGATCGATGATTTCAACGCCTGAAGATTTCAGAATGGCGATCACCTCATTCTTCATGGAATATCCGCAATGATCATTTCCCAGGGCAATTTTCATCCAGGCTTCCCCCTTTTATCCTATCTCCTTGTTCCTATACAGATACCGTATTTTATTGATCTTTTCAACAAGCCTCGTGGGAGAAGGAGGTCAGAATTGCACAGGTGGCAACGAGCTGATTTGGGAGATTTCGCCCGAGAAATCGGGGCAATAGATGTCTTTCGATCGAGGATGGAGCACAATTCATAGCCCAGGACCAGTAAGATGTCAATATTCAAGCCTGACCCTGATCTCACTGATCACAAGAGATGCTTGTATAAAATGGAAAACTCTTATATATTACTCTCCAATAAACCAAATCGATCATTTCGATAGAGGTCTCAACGCGGCCTAGCCGCACTGGGGCCTCTGGGGTTGGTTTTTCACAGTAGATCAAAAGTTGAAAGGAGAATAACAGCATGTACGGTTGGCGGGGAAAGATTCTGCGGGTCGATCTGACAACCGGTGAGCTTAGAGAAGAAAATTTAGATGGGAAAGTGGCCAGAGATTACATTGGCGGCCGTGGTCTCGGCATTTATTACCTCAACAGAGAGGCCGACCCCAGGGGTCACCCGTTATCTCCTGAAAATATGCTGATTATGGCTGCCGGCCCTTTGACCGGGACTTCTGCCCCGACAGCCGCCCGGTACATGGTCATGACCAAAGGGCCACTAACCGGGGCTCTTACCTGTTCTAACTCGGGTGGGCAGTTCCCCAAAGAATTGAAGCGAGCTGGTTTCGATGCCCTATTGTTCACTGGCCGGGCTGCCAAACCCGTCTATCTTTGGATTCATGAAGGCCGGACTGAACTCAGGTCCGCAAGTCACCTCTGGGGCAAGATGGTGCCCGAGACCACTGAAACTCTGCTCAGCGAGACAGATCCTAAAGCCAGAGTAGCTTGCATCGGACCGGCAGGAGAAAAACTTGTTTTGTTTGCCGCCATAATGAACGATAGGTACCGAGCAGCCGGCCGTTCTGGAATAGGGGCAGTGATGGGTTCCAAAAATCTCAAAGCGGTCGTGGTTCGTGGAGAAGGCTTGATCCCCGTAGCCAGCAGAGACCGCCTCAAGGACGTGCAAAATCGGGTTATGACCAAGTTCAACCAGGCGGCCAAAGCCCAGCCATCTGCGTTGAGTCAACATGGCACCATTGGTGTAATGACCCCCCTGGTCCAGAAATATGGGGTTTTCCCGACCAAGAATTGGCAGCAGGGCACATTTGCCGGCTGGCAGGCCATCACAGGCCAGACCCTGACGGAAAAATACCTCAAAGAGACCTCAGCATGCTGGGCCTGCCCGATCTCTTGCGGCCGAGTAACCAGGGTTGAGGAACCGGGTTTTGCAGGGGAAGGTGAAGGACCTGAGTACGAAACTGCTTTTGCCCTGGGCGCTCTTTGCCTGATCGACAACCTGGCCGCGGTAACCAAAGCGAATTATATTTGCAACGATCTTGGCCTGGACACCATGAGTATGGGAGGAACCGTCGCCTGCGCCATGGAACTCTTCGATCGTGGTTATATAACCGAAGAAAAAACCGGTGGACCGCTGAATTGGGGGGACGGAAGGAAATTAGTCGAATTGGTAAAGATGACCGGCTTACGGGAAGGTTTTGGCAACGAATTAGCAGAAGGCAGCTACCGGTTAGCTGAACGCTATGGCCATCCAGAACTGGCCATGGTATCTAAACGGCTCGAGCTGCCCGGATATGATCCCCGGGGCCTCCAAGGCCAAGGCCTGAATTATGCTACTTCCCCCATCGGGGGCTCTCATTGTCGCGCCCATATGGCCTATTGCGAGATGGTCGGGATTCCCAAGGCCATCGACCCCCATGAATGGAAAGGCAAGGCCCGGCTCGTCAAACTCTGGCAGGATGTATTCAGTATCATCGACTCTGCCGGGCTTTGCATTTTTTTCTCCGTGCGTAACCTTCTGCGTCCGGATTTGGAAATTTTCCCGGATGGCATCCTGGATTATCTGAATGCTATTACCGGCGCCGAATATACGCTGGAGGAGTTGCTAAAAGCTGGGGAGCGGATTTTGAACGCCGAACGGATGTTTTTGCTTAAGGCTGGTTTCTCCCACAAAGATGATACCCTGCCTCATCGGCTGACCCATGAGCCTCTTCCTGAAGGGCCGGCCAAAGGAAGAGTCGTTCATCTCGAGGAGATGCTGGAAGAATACTACCGGGAGCGGGGCTGGAGCCGAGAAGGCATGCCCACAGAACCAAAGCTCAAGGAGCTCGGACTGAAATGACTCGCCGGCGGGTTGGGCCATGATGATCAACGTTCAGCTCCTCAACTTTCTGGCCAAGTATTCTCCGGCCGGAGAAGAAACCTTCAAGCTACAGTTGGGGCCAGAGGCAACCATCGAACAGCTCTTAGCCGAGTTGAAAATTCCCCCCCATGTGGAAAAGATGATCCTGGTTAACGGGCGCCAGGCGAATCCATCCACCCGACTGGCAGAGGGCGATGAGGTATTCATCTTCTCCCCTGCTGCCGGGGGATGACGAAAAAACCCAACCTTAACGAGAGGAGGATCCTTCCATGCCTTTTGCGATCGAACATGTCACCATCCGCTGCCGCAATATTGAAAACTCTGTCGATTATTACCGCCGCATGTTTGACGCCCGGGTCATTTTGAGACGAAATCTGGCCGGATCCAAGAGAATCGTCTTTCTTCGGATAGGCGATACCATGCTGGAACTCATGGATATGGGGCCCGCCTCTGAACCCGTAGATCCCAGGGAACACTATGGAGTTCACCACATCGGCATCAAGGTCGATGATTTCGACTCGGTTTATCGAGATCTTAGGGCCAAAGGAGCTGATTTTCTCGGTGAGCCATTTGAACCCACCCCGGGAATTCGGCTGGCCTTTTTGCGCGAACCGAACGGCGCAGTCATCGAGCTCGCTCAGAGAGACCCGAAGGTCTTTCAGGAGGCAATCAATAGGGGAACCGTCAACTGGTAGGCTTTGGCAGTTTTCTCGGCATACTTCCGGAACCTGAAACGATTTGAAAACAGCCTTGACAAGGCAAGAAGTTGTAGCTAAGATTTCAGGCTGTTGAAACCAGCTTAGCAATCGGAAAGTAATTGCTGATCCAGTAAAAGGAAAGGGTATTTTTGCCGGGCGAAGCTGATTCGCCTTAAAAATTCTCAAAAGAAAGGAGGAAGGCTATGGAAAAGACGAGACCAATTTTAAAATTTATGGTAACGATGGCGACCTTGCTTCTAATTGTAGCTTTTGGGGTCGGCCACGTATGGTCCGCCGAGAAAATTACTCTGAAGAAATACCCAGACCTGAAAATTGGTTTCACCACCACGAATTTCCTGCAGCCCCTGCCCGTCTCAATGGCCAATGCCAAAAAACTGATTGACTGGGCCAGCGATCAGGGATTTGCCTGGATCGAGCTGCGCGATCCCAGTGCGAAACTGACCCTCGATGAATGCAAGCAGCTTGCCGCCTATGCCACGGGAAGGAAGATTGAAGTTGGTTATGCTGTGCAGGTAGGGCTACTGGACCCCACTTTCTCAGAAATCTTCTTCCGTGGAGTAGCCAACGCTCCTGTCTTTGAAGGCCCGAAAACCCTGCGCACACTCGGCTCTGGAGGCGAATTTGGGGCCGATCCCAAGAAAAAAGCCTGGACTCTGACAGAACTTTTTAAAGCTGTCAGGACAGCCAATAAAGCTGCGAACATTGCCAAGTCCATGGGCCTACAGTACGTCGTGGAAAATGCCCTTGAACCGTTAAAGGGGGACGGAATCACTGGGTTCGGCGCAACCGAGTTCTTCGCCAACGTCAACTCCAACGTGGGGTGGCAGATGGACACGGCCAACTTCTTCGCTGTATCCAGGGTCTGGACAAAGCCGGAAGATGCTAAGGCGTTTCTGGAGAAGAATGTCGGTAACCTGTATTACATCCACCTGAAGACCTCGAAAGAGAAGAAGACCATGGACATCCTGGAGGAGAACGAGCTGGCCATTGAAACCATCCTGGACATATTGGCCAAGAACAAGATTTACTACGTGGCCATCGAGCTGCCCTTGAAGCCGAAACTCGAAGATTGCCAGAACAACCTCTTGAAGAGCATCGAGTTCTTAAAGAGAAATTATTAATCCCGGCGGGAACGTTCCACACTTCCACCCTCTCCCCTTTACGGGGGAGAGGGTTAGGGGTTCATCTACCCCTATTCCCATAAGCCTCTGCCAAAAGGGTCAGGGGATGGACGACTTTCAAGCCCGTTCCCTGGGAGATCTGCAGGGCGCAGGCGCCGCAACTCGTGACTACCCGATCCACTCCGCTCTCCCGGATCTCCTTGAACAGGTGCTCCGCGATCTCCATAGAGAGGTCATAATTTTCTTTCTTCAGACCAAAGGTGCCAGCCAGGCCGCAGCAGCGGTCCTGAAAAATCCGAATCTTGAGCCCGGGAATAAGCTGCAAGAGTTCGACAGGTTCCTTGGAAATACCGAGGGCCCGGAGATGGCAGGGGTTATGGTATCCCACCCGCAGGGGAACCTCCTGGAAATTCATGTTCAACTTCCCTCGCTCTTTTAGCTGGAACAAAAATTGATGGATCTCGAAGCATCCGGCCACCGCTCTCGTTGCTCTTTCTGAACCAAAGATCCGGGGGTACTCCTGCTTCACGGCCAGGGCACAACTGGGCTCGCTGAAAATAACGGGTGTGCCTTTCTCGGCCAGAGAAAAAAGCTTCTTAAGGTTGTTATTCGCCCCTCGGGCAGCAGAGGTAAAAGAGCCGTTAGAAATCCGGGCGATCCCGCAACATTCGAATTCGGGAATCTCTACCTCAAACCCGTTCTGCCTCAAGACCTCCCGGGTTGCCCATCCCTCCCCTTCCGGGTCACTGTAATTGGCATAGCAACTCAGGAAATAGGCCACTTTCCCGTTTCCCTTGCCTTTCGACGGAAAACGATCCCGGAAAGTTTTGCGGGTAAACGCAGGCAGCTTTCTCCGGCGGTCCAATCCGATGACCGGTTCCATCATCGATCGGGCCGACCCCCAGGAGGAAAAAGCATTCACCAGGGGGGCTAAAGCGCTTCCTACCCGACAGGCCAGGAGAGTATCTGATAGGAATCGATCCCTGAATTTCTGGCCCTTCTTATTTACATAGTGGGCCCTCGCCTGCATGGCCAACCAGGGAATGTCCACCCCTGTGGGGCATTCCGTAAGGCACCTTTTGCAGTTGACGCACAGATCCATGACTCTCTTCAACTCATCAGAGTCCATTAAGGTTCTCGGATCCAGGCTGCCGGAGATTAGCTCACGGAGCAGAAATGCCTTGGCTCGACCGAGGGAAGACTCTTCGTTCGTCTCCAGCGCCACGGGACAGTAGGAACGGCATTTGCCGCAGCCGTGACAGCTCTCCACTTCGACCCGCAGGTTCTCATCATCAAAAGGGCTCCCCGTGGGCACGATATGATAATCCCCTCCATATTTCAAATTACGCCTGAGGGAGTCGGGATCATCTCCCACGACCCGTCCTGGATTCAGAATCCTTTGCGGATCGAAGAGTTTTTTCAATTCCACAAAGGCCGGGTAGAGTTGGGGATACTGCTTCCTCACCAAAGCGGTCCGCAAAAGGCCATCCCCATGTTCGGCACTGATCGTTCCCTTGAGCTGCAGGACCAGTTCGCAGCTCTCCTCGCTGATCCTGGCCATCTTGGTCACGTCTTCCTGTTTCTTCAGATCCAGAAAGACCATGACATGCAGGTTCCCGTCGCCGGCATGCCCGTAGATGCTTGCTTCCGCATTGTTGTGCTGGAGAATTTCACGCAATCCCCTGATGTACTCTCCGAGGCGGCTGGGATGGACCCCAGCATCCTCGATGAAGGCAATCGGTTTTTTGGGGCCTTTGACTTTGTTGAGGATGGGGCCGGATACACTGCGTACCTTGGTGAGCATCTCCTTATCCTGAGCATCTCTGGCGGCTTTAAGAGAAATGGCCAATTTCTCTTCCTCGACGAGGCAGCGCTCAAGATTTCTCATTCGTTCCTTAAGCTCCTCTTCCGACCTTCCCTCAAACTCTACGAAGAGAGTAGCTTCGATGCCTTCCGGCAGGTAGGGCTTCATCTCTGGATACTTGGCCCTGGCCAGATCGATGATCTGCTTTTCCATGATCTCCAGCATGGTAGGCGAAAATTTAAGAACCTCTTCTGTGGCCTTCCCCACAGCATCCAGGGTGTTGAAATAGATCAAGGCCGAATGGGTCCGGCCTGGAAGGTCCACGATGCGCAACCGAGCTTCAGTAAATATGCCCAGCGTCCCTTCAGACCCAACCAGAAGAGGGGTCAGGTCAATGGCCTGGTTCTTCTGAACCTGCCAGAGATCATACCCGCAGGAATTCTTGGTGGCCTGTGGTCGTTCATCTCTCAGCGGGATCTGGTACCGTTTTAGAATGTCCATTACGCCAAGATAGATTTTTTTCTCTAACCCATTGCTGCCGGGCAAGGATTCAACCTTGGCCAAAGGCCGGGATTCAGTGCTGATCACTTCCCCGGTTGACAGGACCACCTCCAAAGACTCTACATAATCCCGGGTGGCTCCGTACTTCACGGCATGAGGGCCACTGGAGTTGTTGGCGATCATTCCGCCAAGGGCGCAGTAATCTGCCGTGGAAGGATCGATGGGGAAGAATTTACCGAAGAGTTTGAGGGCAGCGTTCAGCCTGCTAAGAATGAGACCGGGTTGTACTCGCACCCATTTTTTCTCTGGGTCAATCTCCAAAATTTCCCTCATGTACTTGACGAAATCCAGCAGGATCCCTTCCCCAATCCCCTGGCCGGCCCGGCCTGTTCCTCCTCCCCGGGCAGTAACAGGAATGCCGCGAGCGGCCGCATAGCGTACGCATTTAACCACATCCTCGCGATTCTTTGGCTGCACGATGAGCAGAGGGCGAATGCGGTAGATACAGGCCCCACTGCTATAAATCGCCCGGTTTATTTCGTCTGCCAGGACATTTCCTTCAAGTTCGCGTCTTAAATCCCTGGCCATGGCTTGAATATCACTGTTACGCATAATTCATCCTTTACACCCTTATCCTCCCAATTGTCAATGTTCCAAACCTAATTGCCACCCTTCAATTTTAGGCCACAACTTATGTCGGGGCGCAGGCGCGAGGACGATTCGCGCCTTATGATTTCGAGTGAATCGACCTTGCGCCTGGGCCTGGAAATGCTCCGGAATGGATTGCTATCTCTTATCCCTCGCTTGAAGTGAAGGGGGGCAATTCCAAATCTATCCTGAGGAGGGAAAAAGTTTAATAGGGAAGATTGGCCTTAGGCGATGCTTGGCCTCCTCGCCTTTTCATCAACGGGAGCAGAATGGCCAGGGAAATGAGGCAGGCTGAACAGGCCATCAGATAAGCGCTGAGCGCTACCCAATTGATCTGTTTTAGAAAGATAGAAATGGCTATCGAGAACAAAAATAGAGCAAACAGCAACCTGATCTTCATAGCCGACACATATCTGGTGGCAGAAACTCCCACCGGAACACCGATGAAGGAACCGGCGAGGATGATCAGCACGGAAATCCATTCCACCTTTCCCGCCAGCCCATAGACGACTGTCCCATAGCAGGAGGTGAGAAATACATTGATCAGCGAGGTCCCAACGGCAAGGAGGGTCGAGGTCCCGATGATATAGATCAATATCGGAAAGCTAATGAAACCACCCCCGATTCCCATGAAACCCGAGAGAAAGCCGATAAGGATGCCGAGGAAAACGATTACCCAAATAGAGATAGCTTCAACCCCGGAGTTGGGCAAAGAGATCATGGGAGGGATTCTTATGCGGGAGATCTGGGATGCGAGCAAGTATTTCTTCCCTTCCGTTCCTTTTTTCTCATCCTTCGATCCTCGGGATTGAAAGTAATCTTTCAGCATGAAAATGGAGGTCAAAAGGAGGAGAAAGATATAAGCTAACCTTATAGATGTATCAGCGAGGTTTAACTTTTCTAAATGGAATACCAACCTTTTCCCCAAATCCACTCCCAAAATGCTCATCAGACCCAAGATCATTCCCAGCCTAAGATCCACATTACCCAGTCCGTAATGCCGGATGACCCCGATTAGGGTCTTGCCAGCGATGGTTGAAAAACTGGTTCCTATGGCATAGACCATTCCAAACCCCAGGATATTTAGAGCAGGGGTCATCAAGAAGCCACCCCCAATTCCCAAAAAGCCTGTGAGTATGCCGAAGAAGAACCCTAAAAATAAAAAAATCAACACATCCATCATCGGGAATTAATCTCCGAGCCTATGAGGGGATTGGATGGGGAAGTTTGGGGGTGTGGGGTCAGGCCAAGATTTTCCGGCCTGACCCCACACCTACCGAGGCTTGCACGCAGTTCCATTATCTTCCGACGAATATGCTCTTGGGAAGCATGGCGTGGATCCCCTTTACCCCATCCACTAACTGGGTTACCCGCAGATCCACTGCCAGGCTGCAAAGCATGTAAGCATTTTCCCGACTTATACCTTTTTCTTCATGAAGGTAATCAATCATCTCCCGAACGGCCATTTTGGCAGCAACATCCAAGTCCTCGTTCAAACCCATCGTTATGAAATGCGTAGGGGTCTCTGCCCTGGGCCAGATGATTCTCTTCTTCCGTACAAAAAACTGGAATGTTCCCGTCATTTCTGCAACTTCCAGGGCGCTAAGGCAGACTTCACCATCTCCCATAACCCCATGCGGGTCTCCGACAGAAAATAATGCTCCTTTGATGTGAATGGGAAGGTAAAGGACCGTTCCCGCGATAAGCTCTTTATTGTCTATATTGCCTCCATGGATTCCCGGCGGGGCAGAGGAGATCTTTCCCATTACGGCGGGGGGAGCCACACCCATGGAACCAAAAAATGGCCGGAGTGGAAGAACAACTCCCGGAAGGACTTCTGATGTCATCTTTCCCAAATCCATTCTTAAAACTCTAAAAGCAGTATAGGGAAAATCCTCGGGAAGGGTACCCATTCCAACCCAGTTGGTGTTATATCCAAAAGGTGCCGTAATTTTTACTTCCTTGATATGCACCTCCAACATGTCCCCCGGCTCTGCCCCGTTGATGTGTATGGGTCCTACAAGGATATGGGGTCCAGGTCCCCGATCTTTTACCTCTCTATCTATGTCTCTCAAGGCTTGCGGAATTTCATTCAGGGGTATACCGCCGGCCTCATAAACAGCCGGAAGCCCATGGGGCGATACAATCGTAACCGTGTCCCCTGGATTTATTTTTAATACCGGCGCAATTCTGCTGCTATAATGCCCCCAGTGAATCGTCTTGGGGCTTCCCGCTAAGGTGTGCTGCGCGCCTTGGGCGTAAGCAACTTGGTTAACCTGCAAAGTCCAAAAGGTTGCCAAGGCAATTAAGAACAGTACAATTCCGATCCTCTTTCCCATAGTCCTTCCCCCCTTCATAGCTAATTTTTTTCGGGCTCTGCTTTCATAGCTCGCCCAAAATTGTGACTTAAATCTTTAGTCACTTTGCCGATAGATTCTTGATTCTCAAATGTCGGCCTTCCATCACCTCCTTTCGCTGTTGTGTCCCTACCCGGCATCCCGTTTGCCTTCCACCCTGAATCCTCCTCTCTAATTGAAAAACGGCTTTATCCTATCAGCCAGCTCTTCGGGCAAAGTATCAATCACCCATACCCCATATCCTCTCTCCATGGGGCCCGTATCGCTCGTATAAACCCCTTTGGGGTAAGGTCTGGAGAAGAGCTTTACGTGGAGGGAATAATAATCCAATTTCTTACCCAGGGGGCCAGAGTAGCTGAGCAGGTTGAATGACCCAATACCCATTTTTTTATATCCCCGTAATCCCTTCTGGAAATTTAGGAGTTTTATCTTCTATTTTTTCCGGACAAAATACACATGCCTCCCTCGATTTATTGATCACTTCTTTTAAGCTGATATCGCTTTCTGCTTGCTTAAACCTTCTGGCCCTGGCCGGATTTATTCTACTTTGCTCCTCAGTTAAAGGATCAAATCGATACTCTACCTGATTCCTCATAACTTTTCGAAATTCTATCATTTAATCCCCAAAATACATTAACCTTCAATTCAAAATGCCTCAGAACCTTACATCCCCATTCTATATTCCTAATTTCGCTATAAGTTCGGCAGAAACTTCTCGGACGCTGGGGCGGCCGTCGAGTTCGATCAATCTATACCCTGCTTGGCCTTTTTTAACTTTGTCTTTGAAATAATTAATGGCGGCGAGCGTCCCGGTTTCTGTGTCGTAGTAAATCGCATGCCGCTTGTCGATGGCCGCTTCATCCTGATCGTCAGCCCTGGTCTTTAGCTCCCCTCCGCAGACCCGGCAAACCATTTTTCCGTCCTTCCGCACTGGCTTGATGGCTTCAATAAAGACATTGTTAGGGTGGTTGTTATCGTTGAAGCAGAGCCTCCGCCCCATGATCCGATCCTTGGCAATCTGGCGGTCCAGGACGATCTCAATCAAATAGCCCAACTTCAAACCGGCTTTCCCTAGCGCTTCTTCGAGCTGCTTGGCTTGATTTACGTTGCGCGGAAACCCATCCAGCAGCCACCCTTTCGCGCAATCCGGCTGTTTCAGGCGCTCCAAGATCATGGGGATGGTAATGTTATCGGGCACCAGCTCTCCTCGTTCGATATACTTCTTCGCCTTGATCCCCAGCTCTGTTCCCTTTGATATGTTATCCCGGAAAATAAGCCCAGATTCGATATGTGGGATGTTAAATTTTTTTTGCAAGATAGCGCCCTGGGTTCCCTTTCCACTCCCGTTGGGGCCAAAAAAAAGGATATTCATCCCCCTCTCCTCTCTCCCTTCCAGTAATGTAAAAATTTAACCACAGAGGACCCAGCGCGGCAGAGCCGCAACCAAAAAAAACCTGTAACTTGAAACCAATCTTCGCCGGCCGCCCTCGACCCATTAAAATCCCCCCCGCCCCCCTTTAGCAAAGGGGGGGTGGGGGGATTTGAGTGGTTTACGCCTTACGAAGTCTTAAAGGTCGCCCTTGCCCAGGCCACCCTTGATTCTGGTGTAGCAAAGATGTCAGGAGAGGCTCCATCGACCCGCTCGAGGCGCCCCAGTAGCCCGCTGCGGTTTGCCATCTGGATGGCCAGGCCGGGACGGGCGTTCAACTCCAGGAGCAATGGCCCGCGCTCTCGATCGATTACCAGGTCAACTCCAAGATAGCCAAGGCCGGCCATTTCGAGGGCCCGCGAGGCCATCAGAAGCATCTTCTCCCAGTAAAGAACACGGATGCCACTGACAGGGTTGCCAGTATCCGGATGATGGGTAATAACTCGCGAACGATGAACTGCGGTCATGGTCGTTCCGCTCTTTAAATCGATTCCCGCACCGATGGCCCCTCGATGGAGGTTCGCCTTGCCATCCGAGGCTCGCGTGGGAAGGCGCACCATGGCCATAATGGGGACCCCACGGTAAACTACGATGCGCACGTCAGGCACCCCCTGGTAGGTAACAGCAGCAAAGATAGGTTCGGGATGGATCAGGGCTTCAAAGATGGCCTGATCCTCCAGCCCCCCGAGTGAATAAATCCCGGAGAGAATATCTGAAAGGTAATAGGCAAAATCTTCCCGGCTTATCCTTTCCCCACTCTGGGTAATAAATCCCTTGGCCATGCAGTCCGTGATCAAAACGATTCCGCTACCCCCGGAACCCCGGGCAGGCTTGACCACAAATTCGCATCGGTCCCCGAGCGCTCCTTCAAACCTGGATACATTGCCATGCTCCTCGATCACATGGTAGAGGGAAGGCGTGGGGATTTGATACTTTTGAGCGAGGGTTTTTGTGAGAACCTTATTGTCCACCAGGGGAAAGGATGAGCGAGGATTGCACCGCATGATGTACTCGGCATTCCGGGCGTTCATGCCGAGGACGCCTGCTTCCCGCAGTTGACGTAAGGCCCGAAAGATCAAGCTAAGCTCCTGAAGGTCCGGAAGCGGAAGAGTTCTGAGAGCCGGTAGCCCGTATAGCGGCCAAGAAGAACCAGCAGTGCTGCCACGGCAGCCATGAGTTCTGGATAGACAAAAAAGGTTAACTGCAGCGGTTCCCAACTAATGATTGCATAAGAAATTACCGAAACAGCAGCACTCCCAGCAGCAGTCCGGAGCCCTTCACGGACGCCCGCCTCTTCAATCAAGACAAAAAATCGTTCAATGACCATCGTAAGAATTACGAAGGGAAGTAATCCTACAGCCATGAACTGGCGCAATCCGAATTTGTTTCCGATCAGGGCCAATATTGTGAAGCAGGCAATAACCAGTGTCAGGATGACCGACATACGGGGAACCAGAAGGAGGCGAAGTCTGTCCAGCAAGCGGCGGACAGTGTACCCGATCAGGAGAACACCCGCAAAAATTCCCAGGCCGTAAGCCAGGCCGGTGCTGCGAAAGGCCAGGGCCATGAGGACGGGCATGAAAATTCCGAAAGTCGGAAAGCCCACCAGGTTTCGCAAGGCCCCGATCATGAGCGCCCCAATGGGAACCAGCAAGAGAATCCGGAAGGTTTCCTGAAATTCAGCAGGCAGGTGGAACAGGGACCAGCGATCGAGCAAGCGATCTGACCGCCTGATCCTTTCAAAATGCAATTGCCATTGGCTCACAATCTGCCGGCTCAGACTCCAGCGTACATCGGACAGCTCCCCGGCTGCTCCACGGATGGCCGGCACTCCACCGGCTGCCAGAGGTAGAAGCGAGGCAGGCTTCCCTTCAATCTTCCCCGTATCTGGCGTAACGATCTCCCATGCTTTGACCGTCCATACCTCAATCCAGGTCAGTAAGGAGTTTTTAATCCCCTCTTCGAGCCGGAGGCCTTCGACAGCCCGGGCCGGAAGACCAGCAACCTGGAACAAAGCCTGAAGAGCTGCCAGTCGGCCGTATTTTTCCTCCACGACTGCCCAGGCGCGGAGGTCACGATCTTCTGGCAGAGGAGTTCCCCATTCGCCCCTGGTAGATGCTGCTATGGCGAGCAATCGGGCTGAAGGCGCGAGTCCATTCCACCTCGCGGACAGGCGTTCAGCTAAAGCCTGCTCCTCCTTACCCACGATCGGTGGGTATTTTATGAGTGTGGGAGGCTCAGCTTTGGGGAAGCGCCCAGGGCGCACGACGATGGTTGCCCGGTAAGCGATTTCTTCCACCCCCGGCTCAATGGTTCCCGACCATACCCCCAGCCGGTTGGGCCCCTCTCGCAGCAGATTAAAGCTGAGCGCTGCCGAGGTAATCCGCTCCTCCAGCAGCATTCTTCCGGCATGCTCGGAGGGCAGCCCGATCTCCACCCTGACCTCTTTCTGCTCAGCCTTAATACGGGCATGAATAGATAATTGCCATGTCTGCCCGGGGGCTGTCGGAAAAATTGGATATTCGAGCCAGAGCATGCGGTATGTAAGGAGAGTGGATGTCAGGAGCAACAGGGCCAGCGCCAGCAGCACTGCGGGGCGTTTCACTTTCGCTGGACCTCTGGACAAGTCGGTGGGGCGCAGCGAGACCGCATGCAATCCACGACAAAATTCTCTTTCAGCACGTTTCGCCCTAAAAGAAGCGGGTACTTGACCCGGGACCGATCGGTGAGGTTCACCCGGACGCGCACATGCTTAGGTCCCACGCATAATTCGACCTCCACGATGGGTCTGCGTTTCCGCGCTTCCGCGGAGCGAACGGTCTTCCAATCAACAATCGGCAGGCGCAGCTGTAAGCCCCCATACTTTTCTGGCAACCTGAACTCGGCCGTATTATCCTTGATCGTAAGCTCTCGGGCATCGAGGGATGAGGTAGCTGCTCCGGTGTCGATGCGCGCTGGTAGTTTCACTCCCCACGGAAGGAGAATCACGTCTTCCACCAAGCCAATCGTGACTTTATCCCCAGCCTCCAGCGTTCCTCCCCAAAAAAGGAGGAGCGAGGCCAACAGCGAAAGAGGGGTTCTGATTGACATTTTTTTCATATGGGCTCAGCAAGCACCCAAGAGATTTGAATCCCAAATATTTAATCTACCCCAATCCCCTCGCTATTGAAAATGAACAAGATCATGTCTTTCCCTCAATTTCTTTGAGACTTTCCCGATCGGTCACCACACCAGTGAGTATCTGTCTCAGAACCGCCTCGTGGACCTTCCGGACCAAAACAATTACCTGGTCGTCTTCCCTAAGGTCTGTATCGCCCTTGGGAATGAGTACTTCCTCTCCGCGGAGGATGGAGATAAATAGAGTGCCCTTGGGAAGGACAAGATCCTTGATCCTTTTGTTGACTACAGGGGATGCTGGAGGTATGTTCGTTTGCACGATCTCTACATCTCCTCCCCGAATGGTCAGCAATGGGATGAGCATGTCGTGAGCTTTGACCTGTTCTTGAATGATGGCGTTGATCAGCTTGGTGGCGCTTACCGTGGCATCGATGCCTAGGCCCCAGAAGGTTTCTTCGTAGCGCGGATTGTTAATCCTGGCGATGGTCCGCGGCCCGAAGAACATCATCTTGGAGAGCTGACAGATGACCAGGTTATCCTCATCGTGGCCCGTAACGGCCACGATGGCATCAGCGCGATTGGCTCCGGCTTTGGTCAATATTTCCATGGTGGAACCATCCCCCTGAAGGATACAATCGCCCAGCTCATCCATCAGCCCAGCCACTTTATTCTTATCCTTTTCAATCAGCATGACCTCGTGTCCCTGCGAAAGAAGAAGCTTACTTAGATGATAACCAACTTTGCCCGCTCCAACGACGATGATGTACATGGCGCTACTCCTTAGGCTCTCAACATCGACTGGATGGCTTCTAAGGCCATATTCGTCGGACAAACTGTTTCCAGGCCGAGCTCACGGTATGCTCCGGCTAAGATTGGGTCATAGACTCGGGTGATCACCCGGGGAACTTTGAACTTGTTTCTTATCCACTGGGCGAGCATGATATTGACATTGTCCTTGTCCGTAACAGCAATGAAGACATCGGTCTTTTCTTCGAAGACTCGCTGGATGTTTTCTTCGATATAGGCACTGCCGGCAAGAGACTCTCCTTTAAACTGCGGGCTTAAATTATTCAAAGCCTCTTGATCTCGGTCCATGACGACAATCTTATGCCCAATTTCCGAAAGTCTTTCGGCCAGCCGCGAACCCAGTTTTCCACATCCCAAAATGACGATGCGCACCTTATTTTCTCCTCAAAAAGGTAAGTTGTAATTACTCATCACTCGTCACTTCTTTAAGCCGTTCCTTCTTCTGTGACCCGATCAATCAGCAGCTCACAGGGAGCTTTCCGCAACAGCACGTCCATGGTCCGAGCAAAATCCTCATGGGCCACTCCCATCCCAGGCTTCATGCCCACGATGATCATATCTACTCTCTGCTCGGCCGCTTCCCGGACAATTTCCTGTCCGGCCACCCGGGCCCGGAGCACTTTCATCTTTGAAGGAAGCCCGTGAAGATCGACGATCGTTCTGGCCATCTCCAGGGCCTCATTAGCTCTGCCTTCCTCTTGGGGCATGGGTGCTCCCAGAGGAAGAGTCCGCGGCACTTCCAGGAGATAGGCGAGAAGAATCTCGGCTTTCTGATCTTCTCCCAGCCGACAGGCCAATTCAACTTCCCTTCCGGCGAAAATAGTGCCGATCGTGGGCACCAGGATGCGCTTAATGGCTTCCACCGAAACTCGCGCTTTGGCAACGGGGGCAGGGAGATAGGGTGGAACTCTGAGCATCCACCAGATCAACCCGCCCATGGAAATGGCGAAAATTACTGCGAGAAGAACGCCCAAGGGATGAATGGTGATCATGGCTTCTGGACCTTCTTAAAGAAATAATTCCAAATATATCTTAGGCGGAACACCCCATAGGCTAAGAAAGCCCCTCCCACCCCCATGCCCAGGATAAGTCCAGTCTCGCTAATGGAACGGATTAGAATGGCCAGTCCCAGAGCAAAAAAGAGAAAACTGGTTACGATCTCAAAATAGTTGCGCAATGATAGACGAGAAGGAGTCTGTTCATCGCGTAGTGGCATCTTTCTTCCTTCCATCCCTTTCCGCCAAAGCGATCTTGTATTTCTCCAAAAGTTCGAATTCCTCGGCGGATTCGAGAACCTCCATCTGGTGGCCCTCCCAATGGTGCTGGATGCCTTTAAATACCGGCAGGCCAGAAGTCTTCCGGAACCAGGCATAATATAAGAAACAAAGAAGAATCCAGGCCGGGCCAGCAATCCTTCCGATTTCATGGGTCAAAATTACTTCGAACAATATCAAGCTCACACCGGCCATCCCGATGACCCCCAGGACTGGAAATTTCACTTTCCTTCCCTGATAATTTATGCTCAGGTTCAGAGGCATCTGATACGGCCTGGGGGAATAGGGATCGGAGAAGCGCAGCTTAACTAGAGCAATAAAGACCATGGTGTATCCGAGAGTGGCGCCGAAGGCATACATGTTCCCCAGAGTGTCTAAGGCGCTGGGAGTCAGAAAGGAAAGAACCGTCTGGATCACCCCGATCATGGAAAAGACAACGATCGTCCGCACCGGCGTTCGATATTTGGGATGGACTGCATCGAACCATTTGCTGATGATGCCAAACTGGCTAAGGGAATAGGTCAGTCTTGAAGCACCCATGATACCGGTATTGGAAGAGATGAAAAGGATCAGTGCCCCCAGAAGAGCAGCGAATGGCCCAGCCACCAAACCTACATAGGGAATTGCTTTGGCCAGAACGGCCACCGGGTTGTCCATATGGGTCTTGAAATCTTGCCAGGGCAGAACCCCCAGCCCCAGAACAGAAAAGGATACGGCAAAGATGAAGACCGTGAAGATGAGAGAGATAGAGGTTCGAGGGACTATGGTGGCCGGCCGGCGCGTCTCCTGAGCGGCCTGGGATATAGACTCGAGGCCAACGAAAGAGATAATGGCGAGCGAAGAGCCGTACATGAAGTTATTGAGGGAAGGAAATTGATTCTGCCATTGATGGACCAGCAAATCGGGTTTCCAGGCGAAAAGAAATCCGAGAATGATCAGGCCCGATTCGGTCAGAATAACCACGACCCCAATGATCTCATTCACGAGAGAGGACTCCCTCATCCCCCGAATATTGATCCAGATGAGAATGGCAATGATGATCAATGTTTCCAGGCACCATACCGGGTTAACTTTAATAAAAGGCCCGATATCAGTAATAAATCGCTCGATGCTGAAGCCAAAAAGGTACGGGAGAAAAAAGTTAATGTAGCCAGCAGAGGCGGTAGCGAAGAGGGCGATATCAATCGTATAATCCAAAAGGAGGGCTGATCCCGCCACGAATCCCCAAAAATCTCCCAATCCCCGCAGGGTAAAATAAGGTCCTCCTCCAGCTACGGGATAGGCTGAAGCCAATTCTGTATAGGCCAAGCCAATCATGATATAAACCAAACCGGCCAGGGCAAAAGCCAGGCCTGTCGCACCCTGGGCGTAAGCCATCACCAGGCCTAAAGCAACATAGGTATCCGCTCCCACGTCAGCAAACCCCCACATATAGGAGCCCCAAACCGTCACATCTCTGCGCAATTCGAGTGGCCCAGTTGGGGAAATCGGGGGGGATTTGCCCGTTGACCGATCTTCCGTCTGGTTCTCCTTCATTATCCGATGAGCCTCGCGGAACCTCTAAGTTGGAAGTCGAAACCCCTTCTTAACGCTCTGAGAACTTTACCCTTAAAACTGGAGTATAAACCAAAACCTCCTTTTTTTCTATCCTATAGAGAGAAAAGACTTTTCAAATATCCCCAAGAGTGGTATAAAAAAATCAGCCTGGAGGTAGCGAGGATGGTGGTAAATTCCAGCCCTCAGGTTTTTTTGTTTTTGAGTCAGATCCTGGGGAAGAAAATTATTGATCCAGAAGGACGTGCCTGGGGACGAGTCTCTGACTTGGTGATCACCATCGGCGAGTTATACCCTCCGGTCACAGGAGTTCTTTTCTTGCCGAGCGGGGGCCAGGCCGTTTCCCGCTTCCCCTGGCAGAAAGTCAAAGAGGTGAGAGATAAACTGGTGGTCTATCCGCTGACACCACAAAAGCAGGGGGAAGCCACCATGAACGAAGGGGAGCTTTTGCTCAAAGACTCCCTGCTGGACAAGCAGATTGTCGATACCCATGGAGCTAAGATCCTGCGGGTGAATGACCTTCACCTCCTGAAAGTCAATTACAGCCTCCGCTTGGTGCACGTGGACGTAGGCCTGCGCGGTCTCATGCGGCGGGTGGGATTGGAAAAAGCCACGGACAAATTTTTGCAGTTCTTCGTCGACTATCAACTTTCTGATCATCTAATCCCCTGGCGGTATGTACAGCCTCTCTCCTCCCCCGACCTCCTGCGCCTGAAGATCACTCAAACCCGCCTGGCCCAGCTCCATCCGGCAGATTTAGCAGACATCATCGAAGACCTGGATATTCACAAGCGTTCGGAGGTCTTTCAATCCCTGGACGTAGAGACTGCGGCCGAGACACTGGAGGAAACAGACCCAAAAATTCAGGTCCGCCTGATTGAAAATTTGAACCCTGCCCGGGCCTCCGACATCATTGAAGAGATGTCGCCCAGTGAGGCAGCTGACCTCTTGGGAGACCTCCCCAAGGATAAGGCCGAGGGCATCCTCAAAGAGATGGAAAAAGAGGTAGCCGAAGACGTCAAGGAACTCCTGGTCCATCCTGAAGAAAAAGCTGGAGGACTGATGACTACTTCTTTCCTCACCCTCGGGCCTCAGGCGACCGTCCAGGAGGCTCTGGACCTGCTCCGTCAGCAAGCGGAAACCCTGGATTTGATCTACTACCTTTATGTGACGGATGAAGAGGGGCGCCTTATCGGAGTAACTAGCCTGCGGGGGCTCTTGACGGCCAACCCCCAGGCTTGCCTCTCCGACCTGATGGATTCCCGCGTCATCAGCGTAAGCCTCGAGGAAGAAAAAGAAGAAATTGCCGAGCGCTTTGGCAAGTATGGCTTCAAGGCTATCCCGGTAACCGATGAAACCAACCGGATTAAAGGAGTGATCCCATTTAAGAATCTCCTCGAAGTGGTGGCCCCCCAATTGGGGAAATGATCAAGATGGAAGAAGATTCGGAAAAATCCTCGCGGAAAGGAGTCTGGAAGACCCTGGGGATTTTCTTTGCCCTCATCGGCCCGGGGATCATCACCTCCAACGTGGACAATGATGCCGGTGGCATCACGACCTACTCTCTGGCCGGTTCTGAATTTGGCCTGACCCTTCTCTGGACTCTGATTCCCATCACGGTAGCTTTGATTATTATCCAGGAGATGTGTGCCCGCATGGGAGTGGTCTCGGGCAAAGGGCTCTCCGACCTCATCCGCGAGCGTTTTGGCGCCAAGGCTACTTTCTACCTGATGATCGCCCTTTTCTTCACCAACTTGGGAAACACCATCTCAGAGTTTGCCGGGGTGGCTGCCAGCTTCGAGATCTTCGGGGTCAGTAAATACCTCTCCGTCCCCGTGAGTGCCTTCTTTGTCTGGTGGCTGGTGGTCAAGGGAAGCTATAAGTCCGTGGAAAAGGTCTTTCTGGTGGCCTGTTTTTTCTATGTCTCTTACATCATCTCAGGATTTATGGCCAAACCCGACTGGGTGGAAATCCGTACCCAATTTTTCACTCCTACAATACATTTCGAACCTGGATTCCTGACCATGGCCGTTGGAGTGGTGGGAACAACTATCGCTCCCTGGATGCAATTCTACCTGCAATCTTCTGTGGTGGACAAGGGCTTGAAAGCCGAGGACTACCAGTATGCCCGCATGGATGTAATCTTCGGTTCAGTCATCGTAAACGTCGTGGCTTTCTTCATCATCCTGCTCTGTGCCGTTACGATTTTTAAGGCCGGCATAAGGATCGAGACAGCCGAGGAAGCAGCCTTGGCCCTGCAACCCCTGGCGGGCAAATACTGCACCTGGCTGTTTGCCTTCGGCCTGCTCAACGCCTCTTTGTTTGCCGCTTCCATCCTGCCGCTCTCCACCGCCTATACGATTTGTGAGGCCTTTGGCTGGGAGTCCAGCCTCAACCGGAAGTTTGGCGAGGCCCCCCAGTTCTACGGCCTCTACTCCCTGATGATTTTTCTCGGAATGGCCGTCATCCTCTTCCCGGATGTTCCCCTGATTTCCATCATGTTTTACTCCCAGGTGATCAACGGCGCTCTCCTCCCGTTTGTTCTCATCTTCATGATCATCCTGGTGAACGACCGCCGGATCATGGGGAATTACACCAACGGGTGGGTTCTAAACCTCATCTCTTATCTCACCATCATCGTGCTGATCTTCCTCTCCGGGGCCATGCTCTATACTTCGCTGCGCTAAGCAGTTTTTTGTTGAAAAGACCTTTTGGCAGAATATATATTTAGAGCAGGCGTGGACGTCTCACTCTTCTCTCTTCCATCACCCGGCCTGGATCGGGAAGGAAGGAAAGAGGGGGGATGGCCTGAGCCGTGAGTGGAGGTGATTTCCTGAGGGATATATCTTCATCCGACAAAAAACGCCGCCTCCTATTTTTACTGGCTACCTTGCTGGGGATCGGTCTGATCCTGGCCATTTTTTTCTTTCCTTCCTCCCCTGAGAAAGCTCAGCCAGTCAAAGTGGTGCAGGCCCCCCCTCCTCCCGAGGATCGGGTGCTTTCTTACCGCATCGCCAAAAGGGATACTCTCTTCTCAGCCCTCTGCGCTCAGAACATCCCGGCAGATTTAGCGCAAAATATCTGCAGCCATCTGAAGCCAATGGTCAACCTGCGCAAAGTAAAATCCGGCGATTCATTCGAGGTCCGTTTTACTCCCGAGGGGAAATTCAGGGAAATCACCTTCCAGACCAGCCCTATCGACATCTATCACCTGGCACTCACTCCAGACGGCAAATGGGTGGCCGCCAAAAAGGAGGTCGCCCTCGATAATTACTGGGCCCGCGTTTCGGGAGAGATCACCTCCAGCCTTTTTGAAGCGATGGATGCCCTGGGAGAGCTGGACCAGCTGGTCCTCGACTTTGCCGATATCTTTTCCTGGGAGATTGACTTCAACACCGAACCGCAGCCGGGAGATCGCTTCCAAATGGTGGTGGAGAAATATTACGTGGGAAATAACTTCGTCAAATACGGCCGAATCCTGTACGCCGAATACCAAAGCGCCTCACGACTGAGGCAGGCGATTTACTTCCAGATCCCCGGAGGTCGGGCGGACTATTACACCCCCGAGGGCCATTCCCTGCGCAAGGATCTGCTGCGGTCGCCCCTCAAATTTACCCGGGTTTCTTCCCGGTATTCGAAGTCCCGCCGCCATCCCATCTTAGGGATCCATCGTCCCCACCTGGGGGTTGATTATGCGGCGCCTGCTGGCAGCCCGGTCTGGGCAGTGGCAGATGGAACCATTACTTTTTGCGGGGAGAACCAGGGATACGGCAAGCAGATCATTATCAAGCATGCCAAGGGTTACAAGTCAATGTACGGCCACTTAAGCAGATTTGCTCCCGGGATGAAGAAGGGGAAGGCCGTTCGCCAGAAACAAACCATTGGTTTCGTCGGCTCAACAGGGCTCTCCACTGGCCCGCACTTGGATTTTCGTCTTTTGAAAAATAACGCCTTTCGCAATCCCTTGCGGGAAATCTCTCCCCGGGCCGCTTCTTTAAGGCCACAGCAAATGGATGAATTTAAAGAAGCAACCGACCCAGTCATCCGCTGGGCCCAAGACCGCTCGGCTCCCAAATACCAGAAAGTGGCTTCATTGAGTTCGCGGAATTTGGGATTCGCTAAATGAAATCTGAAGCCTTCGCAAATGGGAAAGATTTGACCCTTTCACTCCTCACTTTAACCGGTTTTTCCGGATGAGAAGGGGCAGATAGAATTGCAATATCGCAAGCCCCGATTCGCAAAGGGTGGGTGGAGGAATACCTAGGAGATGGGGAGAAAATCCGTCAGGATGAATGGATCAGCAGTATCGCCGTGGGGAGTAGGTCCTTTGTTGAGCATGTGAAAGCCCTTTTGGGCTTCCGGGCCAAAGGGAGGGATGTCATAGGGGGAGTGAAGAGTATCGGCTGCGGGAGGGATTTGCTCCCTATAAGGCTCTTTTCGGGGCCGAAAACGACGATATAGGCCCCGAAAACACCTATTTCTGGGACGTTAATAATGAATAATCAAGAACTTACCGTGGCCCGACCCCGCGGCTAACGGGACATGATATACGGAATGATAAGAATAAAGCTCAAATTCTGCCATAAGAAATAAGGGTAAAAATACTTTTTGAAGTCAATAGGTTAAGGGGGGTGTCGATATTTTTTAAAAAAAAGCTTGACATCCTCTTTTTTTAATGTTTTAATCCTATATGTAG
>Ga0315314_1000163_pt1 | contig 86131 bp, 53 predicted proteins | sample TDP9_MG_FD_203631 | JGI IMG/M metagenome (GOLD analysis project Ga0315314, IMG submission 203631) | Freshwater sediment microbial communities from Lake Towuti, South Sulawesi, Indonesia - TDP9 | ecosystem: Environmental > Aquatic > Freshwater > Lake > Sediment | place: Indonesia: South Sulawesi...
CTTCCGTTGTGACCGTCACCGTTTTTGTGTCGCTTTCGTCGCCGTTATGCGTTGCGTCACCGCTCCAGCCTGCTTTGATTTCATATGTGCCCTCGGCAGTAGTTTTCCAGCGGTAGCTGTACTGACTGTTTGAGCCTGTTTTCACTGTGGCCATCGTGTTCCATGTTGTTGCACCTGAAGTTCGGTAATAGATTGTTACGTCAGCGTTAGTTTTTACAGGGGTTATGCTTCCACTTATGGTTACGTTGGAGCCCACTTGAACCCTGTCTTTATCGAGGTTTAATGTAATTGTACTAGGCTCCTTACCTGCAGAAAATCCCAACACGGTTACAGTCCCATCAGCAACATCAAAGGTCATATCGTTCAAATCCGAGTCTAAGAGAGCTGTATCTGCGCCGAATGGTCTGGAAAAATTCAGAACAGAAACGCCGGGAGCGATTCCTCTAAACTCAAATTGGCATAAAGCCCCACTGCCAGTGAAAGTGGTCTCTGCTCCAAGAAGAGAGGCACCAAACTGAATGTAGGAAAGCTCAACTGTTAACCTAACTGTTGACAGGTCCATTGTAATATCGTTGACACGATAGTATTCTGCAGCTAAAGTTTCTCGCTTGAGCCAGACTATATCAGAAACAGAAAGTGTGCCACTGCCATCCACATCATCCCAGCCAGTCATATTGTATCTTTTGGTCTGGTCTGGGTCATCTGTCCATCTCCACGTGGTAACGGGGTTCAAGGGGCTAGTAAAATTGACCGCAGTTCTGTTTACGAACACTTTGTACGGTGTCACCTCTTCAGCTAATGTGATGTTAACAAAGTTCTTCCCCTCGAAAACATGTCCAGTAGGATAGCTGGCTGAGGTAAAGTTCAAGATTGATGGATAGTAGTAAACTCGGACTTGCCAAGCATAGAGGTCGGTAACATCGCTTATTGTGACGTTGATTGTGAAGGGCAGTCCAGCCGCTGGGATTAGTACACCGTCTTGTCCAACTGTCTTTGTTGGGGGAACAATGTTTATCATAGTCGTGCTCTGGGCTTTGGCGGAAAAGCTGTTCGCCAAAAGCAAAGTGGCTAAGATAAGAGTCAAAAGAACCAATGTTTCTGCAATTTTATCTCGAATTTGAGTGGGTTTCAAACACGACACCTCGCATCAAAGATTACTTGAGTTGCTCATTCATTAAATGCAAGAGTATTTTAAGCTTTTCCAAATGATTAGGCGGGCAATTATTATCTATCTTGTTATGTTTTTATTTGCTGCAACAAGCTGATAAATTATAGAAAAAAATAGAGCCAGGGTGTGCTGCCCTTTGCGTCGACAGGCTTTAGGATGTTGTTACTGGCATGTTTTTCCGAAGTTGCTTGCGCCCATTGCTATGTCTCTGATGTCAACTCTGTTGTCTTTATTGAGGTCAGCGTCTGGGTTCCATCTTGGGTGACCTGGGTAAGAGCCGAAAGCTAGAGAGAGGGTAGCCAAATCTTTGATGTCGACTTTGCCATCTTCGTTGACGTCGCCCATTATTTTTATTTTCACGTAGCCATCATCAAGCCAGTTGTCGGCTGTGTCCATCTCGAATTCCAGTATGGTAGCATTTGCGCTTATCAGGTATTTGTGACACACCAACGCATTCGAGGTGTCCCATATGAAGAACAAAGTTACGCTTGTGCTTGGAAGCAGATTGTTAACGGTTTGCTTGCCTATTAGGTGAGTTTCGTTCCAATACACAGTAACATCAAAGGTTTCTGGATCCATCCCTTGGTTCTCAGCGACTACCGTAATGTTAACTGGCCATAGTGGGTGCGCGTAAGTGGCGTTTGTGTTTGGTGTGACGCTTAGGATTGCCAAGTCTCTTATGCGCGTTCTCACTTCAACAGTGCCATCAATGTGCACGTTATCCGCTGGGTTGAATTCATAAGGCACGAGCGCTGCTTCGCCCTTTATTGTGTAAATGCCGTCGCTGACTCCTGTTGTGTCCCAAGTGAAGGCTAGCGTTGTTTCCGCGCCCGCAGGCAAGTTCGTGACTGTTTGAGTTCCTATTAGGTTTGTGTCATAGAAAGCCTTAACGTCGAAGGTTTCTGACACGTTTCCTTTATTCTTAGCTGTGACGTCTATGTAAACTGGTGTGCCTGCGAAGACGAATGAAGTTGAAGGGACAACGTTCACTATGGCGACATCGTGAATTTCGGTCCAAACAAAACCATCGGTAGCCTCATGTGGAATTAGTGTACTCGTGGAGTCAGTTAGTTTGGTGTCGTGAAGGTCGAGGAGACTCGATCCAACAGCGTCAACCTTGAAGGTTAGTGTGACTAAAGACTCTGGGGTATAGGTTATAATCGGAATGGCGGGTGCATAATACCTTACTTTAACCCAGATTAGGCCTGTATCGTCATCTACCATCATGCTGGTTGCGAAGCTGTGCTCGCCCAAAATTGGATGAATGTCTACTCCTATAGCCGTTAACATTGCGGTGTTGTAGCTTAGCTTGAATTCGTAACCGTACAAGTCTTCAACATCATCAATCATTATGTCTACGCTGAAGATTCTCGGAGGCTTCATCAAAGGGTCGCTGATTTCAGGAGGATCAACGTAGAGCTTAGCCATAAGTACGTTGTTGAAGAATCCGTCTTGTGGAGGGTCTTGAGGCAAGGGAGCGTTGGTCGGATCTACAAGTTTAGTGTCGTAGAGATCGAGCGTGCTCACACCTAAGCCTTCAACATGGAATGTGACCACTGCTAAGATGCCATCACCGCTTCTAGGTGGTGGAGCAGTGAGCGAGGCATTGAAGACTAAGACGCCCGCAACGTTGTTAATTGTTACTATTGGAGTCACTGGTGGGAAGAAGTCACCAAGCACTGCACTTACAACCGTGACAATGGAAGGATCGTAAGTGAGCTTGAATTCGAAACTGTCGACATCAGTAGCGTTGGCTATTGTTACGTTTACATCAAAGGTGGTGCTTGGAATAAGTGTCGGGTCAACGATCTTAGGCGGGTCAACATACATTGTTGCATTCGGAGGAGGCGGTTTATTTTCAAAGTAGCCATCAATGGCTGTATAAGGAATATCATTTAAGTCAAAGTCCAGAAGATTGGTGTCAGCCTCAATGATAGCTAAAGCACTGCTGCCCACTCCCATGACTTCAAATTCCAATATGATTAGTTTTCCTGTTCCACTAAATCTCGGCACATCACCTAAAAGTGTGGCGCCAGAAAGCACAGAGCCTGCTGCGTTGTCGATGATGGGACCCAATGGCGAAAAGGGTTTGCCTGCAAAAACATGATCTGGCGGAAAAATGCCTCTCTTTACATTTAGGATTGCGGGATTAAAGGTTAGTTTCACTTGCCAGCCGAAGAGGTCAATGACATCGCCAACCCAAAGGGTAATGTTGAAAAGCGTGCCTGGAACGTAGCTGGTGTTTTTGATTTCGGCAGGTTGAACGTAGATTGTGGTTGCAGCGTAAACTGGGCTGAAACTTAGAACAGATGCGGTTATCAAAGCTATAAGGAGCACGACTAATGTCTGTTTCATTTTTGGGAGCATTTCTATCTCCTTTCTCCTGTCAATTAGTAAATAATTCCTTACTGATTTAAGGATTCTGGAATCTACTTCTAGACTCAAGCAAAAAGTGAGGCTTGTTGCTTATTTAGGCTTTGTTCCCAGACTGAAAATCCCGAGCCATATTTCCTTTCACAGCAGAATGATTGATAAAGCCAGTTTAAGGGTCGATTTTTCCAAAGTTTTTAGCTACCAGCGCTATGTCCCTAGTGTCCACCTTGTTATCTGGAAAGCCGGGAATACTGCCAGTGATATCGGCATTCGGGTTCCATCTTGGATGACCGGGGTAAGAACCGAAGGCTAAGGCAACCATAGCTACATCACGTATATCGACCTTACCATCTGGGACACTAGGTGCCGGACCGCTTATGTCACCTATCATCGCCACAATCATTCCACCGTCCAGAAAAGAGTTATCTTCTATGTCCACTTCACCTGGCAATGGAGTGACATAAGCGCTTATTGTATAGTGACCTTTAGCAAAACCTGTTGTGTTCCAAATGAAGCTGACGGTTCTGAACTCACCGTTTGATAGGCTCAGAGTTTTTACCTGAAACGGAGTTGTGTTAGCATAAGTTGTCACCGTAAAGGTGTCAGAATAATCGCCTTCGTTTGCTAAAGTGACATTAACATGTGCGCTGGCGCCTTGACCCACAATAGTTTTTAAAGGCTTGACATCGAGGACCGCAATGTCGGAAATTTGTTGTTCAGTGTTAACCGAACCGTTTCTCGCAGAAAGCGTAGGAATCTCAATAACATGATCAAAAAGGCGGTAATCACTGATAGTTAGGTTTGTTCTTCCATGGCTCATAACCGTAAAAGCGACTGTGACTATTGTCAGGTTGCCACTTGCCACAACAGGATTTCTCACGGTGAGATTTATTCTGTCCGGTTCGCCGTGAATCACGAGAGCTTCGTTTGGACCAGCCCAGTTTGTGTCAATTGTTACGTTCAATGAACCTCCTATAACATCTATCACCGTTGTATTGTAGAGCAGACTCAACGTGGCGTTTGTTAATTGCCAACGAGCATCTAGTTGAATCAAAGATATTTCGATGTTGAATTTTGCGCCTAAAAAAGGCTGCCTTACCGCGGCTGGACTCACAGCAAGATACGGCTCGGTTGCCGGTGGAGACCAAACATATTTGTAGGATCCGTTTGTTTTTTGGGCTGCTATTTCATTCAAGTCATAGTTGAGGAGGAACGTGTGGGCATTATCAATTGCAAGAACGCAAAAAAGTTCTTGTGCTTTCTCAGGAACCCTAATTATCTGGAACTCAATTATGCCTAGTTTTCCAGCGCCCGAAAATTTGTTGACCCCTAGAAGTGAGTCGCCGATCTGCACGTAGTCTGAGCCAAATATCGGAAGCAATCCAACGGTGGTTTTCCCGTAGAAAACCCATATCGGATCCCATGTTGGCACCCACGCTCCCGTGGCATTGATCATTGTCGAATCATAGTACATTCTGACTTGGTAGGCGAAAAGATCGGTTACGTCTTTAACCCACACGGTTATGTTCCACTTGTAACCCACCGAGACTGTGGCAGTGTCAAACGCGTTTACTGAAGGTATCAGATAAATCTCAGTGCCAGCCTGCGCTGGGAAAATCGTTAAACTTCCTATTAGAAGTGTTAAAGCCACGAGTGCGGCGAATTGATAGGAAGAATTTCTTCTCATGCCCCTTTCTCCTTGTGAGCAGACTACGCCTTTAAATGAGCTAGAAACGGTACTTATACTTTTCAGAAATGCGTTTAGAACCAATCTTGATTTCGGGGAAACAGTGAAACGTACAGCAACCTAAGCCTTTCTGTCTTTGGACTTAGCTTACTCAAAAATTTAGATTGCTTTGCCAAAATTTACTGCAATGTAGCCGAGGTCCTTAATATCTATCTTGCCATCTTTTATTACGTCTGCTTGAGAGTTCCAATACATGCTTCCTGTGGTACTTGCAAACGCTCTTGCAACAATGGCTATGTCTTTGATGTCGATTTTTAAATCGTTGTTAATGTCGCTTGGCGAAACGGCTTGACCAGTGATATCCCAAGTACTGCCGAATTTTGCACTCATATCCAATATTTCCAGTTTAGCCTTCGAGGTTATGGTGTTGTTGATAAATGTTGCAGGAAACTCCGCGAGGATGTCTAATTGAGTGTTGTTGAAGATGGCATTTCCATAAATCAGGATGTTCTTGTGAGTTTGAGAACCATACCATCTTGAAAGCCCAATACCGCTGTAAGTAATGGTGTTTCCTCGAATTGTAACATTGTCTGAGCCAACGTCGCCAACGTTGACGCCAAGATATATCCCTCTCTCTTTCACATTTTGGATAACATTGTTCTCAATCGTGATTGAGGATACGGATCTCGTGGCTATTCCATGCTCAGTGTTGAAAATCTCATTCTCTAAAATTAGCCCTTCTTCAGCAAACGCCACCGCTATCTTCCCGTTGTCTAACGCGTCAGTTAATTTGTTGTGTGTAATCTGAAATCGTCTAATGTCTCTTTTACCTGTGATTCCGAAAAGTCTTATTGTTGCGTCTTGACAATTTGTGAAAGTGTTGTTGGTTATGACAAAGTCAGAAATCTCCTGATCCACTTCGGCCAATTGAATGTTTATGGCGGTTCTGTTAACATCCTTGAAGAAGTTGTTGCGAATCGTGAAATTGGCAGAGTTGCCTATGACTCTAATAGCCGAGCCGTCTCCAATGTTTGCACCATCAATTGTAAAATTTTGAACGACAAAATTATGTTTGCCATTGAACGTTATGATAGGCGTCTCCGCAATGAGTTGAAGAACTGTTCCTCGTCTTCCAGTGAATATGACATTTGACACGCCCGTTAAATTAGTTACTCGCCACACCCCTTCGGGCACAACCACAATAGCGCCTGATGGTGGTACATCGTCTAAGGCTGCTTGTATCTGTTCGTTGTGATTTGCTCCCTGATATTTACTCACATCAATTACTGTTTCAAAATATGCTTCAGTGGGATATGTAATGAGTGGAAGTAGAATCGTGAAAATTACTAAGCAAACCAGCAAAGTGCGTTCTTTTGCCATCTCTCCTCATAAAATCATATTGCAATCTCTCCTTTAGCGTTTATGGAACAATATTATAGCTCAGATTAACTCCAAAATGTGCGTCTACAACGAAGCGCGATAACCTTGCTAGTCATTTTTCAGATTTAGTTGAAAAACAAAAAAGGAGGTTTTAGGTGAAGTTTCTAACTTAAAGCAAGTTTCTTTGTAGGCCCTTATGAATCGCCAAAGTGCATTGCGATAATGACTATGTCTCTTATGTCGATTTTTCCATCGCTATAGAAATCAACAGCCGAATCCCATCGTGGGTGGCCTGGATAAGAGCCAAAGGCTAGAGCTGCATGAGCAATGTCTAGGATGTCGACCTTGCCGTCAGGACCCCCTTCAGGTCACCAGATGTCGTAAGGGCTTGAAGCTGTCACTGACCTTAAGAAGGCAGATGTCACAAGCAGAAGCGCAATTGCTAGAAATGCCAATCCAAGCGTTTTTCTGTTCATTCTCCTTTTCCTCTCGCTTTTTGCAGTGTACGATACAGTATTAGAACGCACTTTTTATCTGTTGTGTTTTTATTTTCTATTATTTAATTTCATTTTGTTTTTTTGTTTTTTTTAAAGTTAAAACATGTAGAAATGACACGTTGGGCGCCGTAATGAGTAGAAAAATGTTCTTCTTCTCTTTGACATTATCTCTTGAGTTATCCCGTAAATTATGGCTAAGAGACACATTACTGTAAGCGTCCAATGAAGTTGGATGAAATAAGGTGGAGTATGAGGTGGTTGGATGAAAAGAGACATTGAGGACAAGGTTTTTCCAAACTGCTTTGCGACTATCGCTACGTCTTTGATGTCAACTTTCCCGTCGCCGTTTAAATCTGCTATTGGATTCCAGTTAGGATAGCCTGGATAAGACCCGTACGCTTTAGCTACAATGGCAATGTCTTTGATGTCAACTTTCCCGTCGCCGTTGAGATCGCCCACAAGTCCTGTTACCATAATTGTTTGTGTAAGGTTTCCACTCAATCCGTTAAGGTCTATAACAGTTAAAGTGACTGTGAAATTTCCTTGTTGCCCATAAATATGGGTCACGATTGGGTTAGTCAGAGTTGTTATATTGCCGTCGCCAAAGTTCCAAACGTAGCTTACTATCGGTGGGTGCAAAGTTCCATTCCAGCCTGGCGTTGAGCTGGAGGCGTCGAAGGTCACAGTTTGGTTGAAGTAGGGGAGTATGGGGAACCATGCGAAGTCAGCCTTAGGACCAGAGATTGGCATGACTTGTAACTGTTTTGACGTTGTACTCCACAAGCCTGCGGTGTTTGTGACGTTTAGAGTAACACTGTAATTTCCTGCAACAAAATATGTGTGCATTATTAATGGGCTATTCACGACTGTCATGTTACCATCACCGAAGTCCCACAGGAAAGAGACGATTTCTCCGCCTCTGGGAACAGAAGAGGACGCGTTGAAAGCTATTTGCTCGTAGACTCCTGGAAGGGATGGGTAGAAATTAAAGCTTGCTAGAGGCGAGGTTGCAGGTGCTACACTGATTGTCTTTGATATAACATGAGAAAGCCCGTTGCTGCTAGTTACGTTCAAAGTCACAGTGTAGTTTCCTCCAATGAGGTAGCGATGCGTCACCCATGAGTATGCAGTTTCTGTGACATTTCCATCGCCGAAATTCCATGTATAGCCTACTATAGTAGCGCCGTTTGGATTGGAAGCAGAAGCGTCAAAGGTTACATCGTCATATGCATATGGGGACTGTGGAGTCCATGTGAACTCGGCATGTGGTGGTGAAATAACCGTCAAAATTTTGGAGGTTGTATTGCTTAGTCCTCCGTTGTTTGTGACATTTAACGTGACAGTGAATTGTCCATAAGTTGCATAGCTATGAGTTGCAGTGGAATTATATCTCCTTGAAACAATCGGCGTGCCATCGCCAAAGTTCCATATGCACCAGACTATGTAATCTCCCTTAGGCTGCGAAGATGATGCATCAAAAATGATGGTTTGATCAACAATACCTGTAGATGGTGTCCATGTAAAGTTGGCAACGGGCACTCCAAAAACGTTGAGCTGCTGTGTCTTTGACTTTGAAAGTTCATCACTGTTTACGACGGTCAAAGTCACTTGATACGAGCCAAAAGTATTAAAGACGTGTGTTATGTACGGGTCTGAAACTACTGTAATGTTGCCGTCGCCAAAGTTCCATTGGTAACTGACAATGATTCCACTGCCAGGTGTCGATGCTGAAGCGTTGAAGTAAACGGGTTTAAATTCTTGAGCGTAGGGGTAAGGAGTCCATGTGAAACTTGCTGTGGGATATGCGCAGACTCTGATTGTGCTTGATGCTGCGGAGGTGTAACCGTCGTTGTCGGTAACTGTTAAGGTCACATTGTAAGAGCCTATTGCGGTGTACTTGTGATAAATTATTGACGTAGTGACAGTTGTAATGTTGCCGTCCCCGAAATCCCACCTATAGCTGGCAATCCAGCCGTCAGGGTCGTAGCTCGCCGAGGCGTTGAAGGTGACGGTTTGACCTATTATGGGCTTTGAAGGAGCATAGGTCCAAGATGCTACTGGGTACGCCTTTACAACCCACAAGCTCTTGCTTACAGAGTTGTTTAGAGATTCACTATCGGTGACCGTCAGCGTCACTGTGAAGATGCCTGTGGTTTTGTAGACATGAGTTATTTTCGGGGATGTTACAGTTGTTATGTTCCCATCACCGAAATTCCATCGATAACTGACTATTGTTCCGCCATTGGGCACTGAAGCTGACGCGTCGAAGGTTGTGGGGACATTTCGTTGTGGTGGAAACGGTGAATATGTGAACGAGGCTGTAGGATATTCTCTAACAGTCATCAGTTTGGATATGGAACCTGCAAGTCCTTCACTGTCAGCAACAATTAAGGTTACGGTATAGTTCCCAAATGTAGAGTAAGTATACGTTGTAACTGCATTGGTTGTGTTCACCAGAGGGCTTCCGTCACCAAAATTCCAAGAGTAGCTTATGATAACTCCACCTCTTGGCAATGAAGACGACGCATCGAAAGTTGCGGTTTGCCCTCTAATTGGAGGGTCAGGCGAAATTGTGAAAGCTGCCTTCGGATAGTTTCTGACACGAACCAGAAGAGAGGTCGTATCGGTGTATCCGCCGCTGTCTTTGACTGTCAAAGTTACTGTGTAGTTGCCTTCTATCAAATAAGAGTAGGTAACTGTAGGGGTCGTTGTGTTTGCGTAGACGCCGCCTCCAAAATTCCACAGATAATTAACGATAGGTCTTCTGACATCATAGCTTTTTGAAGCGTTAAAGGTTATTATGTCTCCTGCGATTGGGAAGCTTGGAGCATATTCGAAAATTGCCACTGGAGCCTTTGCCACACTTACTGTGTGAGTCACTGATGCTGTAAAGCCTTCATTGTCGGTTATTGTCAGAGCTGCAGTGTAGTTTCCACTTTTAGTGTAAGCATGGTTGACGGTGGGAGCGGTTTCAACTTGAACAGGAGAACCATCGCCAAAATTCCAAGAATAGCTCACGACATACCCATTTGGGTCATAGCTCTGTGAAGCATTGAAAGCCACATTATCGCCTACGTAGGTGGGATCAGGCAAGTAAGTGAATGTAGCTACTGGAAGCTGACCTACTCTCACCGTTTTGATTGCAGAAGTGGTCTGCGCAACGTTATCAGTGACAGTTAATGTCACTGTAAAGTTGCCCGATGTCTTGTATGTATGATAGATTGCCGAAGTGGTCACTGTTGTGACGTTTCCATCACCGAAATCCCATCTGTAACTTGTTAATACGCCGTCTGGGTCATAACTTGCTGACGCGTTGAATGTTGTGGTTTGATTAACTATAGAAAATGAGGGTGAGTAGTCAAAACTGGCTATAGGCGGCGCATTTAGAACAGTTACCGTCTTTGTAACGGTGGAACTTAGACCTTCACTGTTGGTCACTAGCAATGTTACACTGTAACTGTTAGCTGTTGAATACGTGTGCGTTATGATGGGTGTAGTTACAGTTGTGACGTTTCCATCGCCAAAATACCACGTGTACCCGGTGATAACACCACTGTTTGCTTTAGACACAGACGCGTTGAACGTTATTGGGTAGGTTGCTGTTGGTGACGATGGGGACCATGAGAAGTCTGCTGTGGGATAGTCTCTAACCTTTAGTGTCTTTGAAGTTGTGGATGTTAACCCTTCGCTGTCTGTCACCGTAAGCGTTACATTGTATACTCCAACGGCTGCATATACGTGTGTTGTGATTGGGTTAGTCGTATTCACTGGTGAAGTTCCATCACCAAAATTCCAGAGATAGCTTACGATTACTCCTCCCCGAGGCATGGATGCAGACGCGTTAAAGGTTGTGTCTTGACTTTTTATTGGATAACTTGGTGAATAGGTGAAGCTTGCAAGAGGATAGTTTCTAACATTTACAATTTGTGTTGTATTGTCAGTGTATCCTTCTGTGTCTGTGACTGTTAGTGATACAGTATAGCTTCCTTCTATGGTAAAGACATGGGTGAGAATAGGTGAAGTCACTGTAGTGACGTTGCCATCACCAAAATTCCATGTATAATTGGCAATTGGACGGCGAACGTCATAACTATCTGAAGCATCGAAGCTAACAGTTTCTCCAGCAATTGGAAAACTTGGAGAGTAAGTGAAAACTGCCACTGGTGCTTTGCTAACACTTAGAAGCGTCGTAGCTGTTTTGCTTAGACCTTGGCTGTCTGTCACAGTCAGTGTTACTGTGTAATTTCCACCAGCGATATACGTATGCGTGGCTGTTAAGTTGCTCGTATCAAACGTTGGCGAGCCGTCGCCGAAATCCCAGAGGAAATTAACAATCAAGCCGTCAGGGTCATAACTCGTTGAGGCATTGAAAGTCACGGTGTCACCTACGAAGGGACTTGTGGGTGCGTAGGTAAACGATGCCACTGGATATTCTGCTACATAAATCGTTGCAGTTTTGATGTTAGTCAAGTTTTCACTGTCTGCGACTTCAAGTGTTATTGTGTAATTTCCGGATACGTTGAATACGTGAGTGACCACTGGATTGGTGGTGTTAACTTGTGACGAACTGTCGCCGAAATTCCAAACGTAGCTGGTTATAACTCCACCATTCGGGACTGTGGAAGAAGCATTGAAAGTCACGGTGCTTCCAACGCCTGGAATGCTGGGCGAATATGTGAACACTGCTGTTGGATAATCTCTGACTCTCACAATTGTTGTCTTAGAATTGATTAAGCCGTCGTTGTCCGTTACGGTCAAGGTCACAGTGTAATTTCCGTAAGCTGAGAATTGATGAGTAATCAGCTGTGTGGCTACAGTTGTGATGTTGCCGTCACCGAAATTCCATTTGTAGTTTGCGATAGTACCGTCAAGGTCATAGCTGTTTGAAGCGTTGAAGGTAACTGTCTCTGAAACTATTGGAAAACTGGGCGTACTCGTGAACGATGCAACTGGGGGACGTCTTGAAACATAGAGGCTTTGCGTTTCAGTGTCTGTATAGCCTTCGTTGTCTGAGACGATTAAGATAACGGTGTAGTTTCCAGCGCTGTTATAAACATGAGTTACTGTAGGGCTGGTTACAGTTGTGATGTTGCCGTCGCCGAAATTCCACACATAGCTTACAATGTATCCGTTTGCGTCGTAACTCTCTGACGCGTTAAAGGTTACGGTGTCGAAGGCTTGTGGATAATCCGGAGAATGCAAGAACAATGCCACAGGAGATTGTTTGATTGAGACTGCCTTTGTGACCGTGTTAGTTAGTCCAGCGCTGTCTTTGATTGTCAAGCTTACTGTGTAGTTTCCAGCAGCCACGTAAACATGTGTTATTATTGGTGTGGTCTGGTTTACTGTTGGCGAGCCGTCGCCGAAATTCCAAACGTAGTTGGTTACGTTGCCCCCGCTTGGCGTTGCCGAGGATGCATCGAAAGTGACCGTGTCACCTACGTATGGGGTAGTAGGCGTGTATGTGAAGGATGCAGTTGGAGCTTGCTTTATAGTTATTAAGAGTGTTTTTGTGTCGGTGAGTCCCTGATTGTCTGAGACAGTTAGGGCAACAGTGAAATTTCCAGTTGATTTATAGACGTGGGTTATGACGGGTTTTGTTGTCGTTGTGACGTTGCTGTCTCCGAAGCTCCATACATAGCTAACTATGTACCCGTTCGGATCGTAACTGGCTGATGCGTTGAAGGTAACTGGGTCATTGACTATTGGATACGTAGGAGTATATGTGAACGAGGCTTTGGGGGTTCCAAGCGTAACGATGCCTGTCGCAGTGTCTGTGTATCCATCATTATCAGTGACCGTTAGGGTCACTGTGTAGACTCCTGTGGACTTGTAAGCATGAGTTAAAGTAGGCGAGGTTACTGTAGTAACGTTTCCGTCGCCAAAGTCCCATCTAAAGCTGACAACATAACCGTTCGGGTCGTAACTGCCTGAAGCGTTGAAAGTAACTGTTTCTCCAACTTTTGGAAACTCTGGAGAAAAGATGAAAGTCGCAACTGGGGCTTTGGAGACCACGATAAAGTGTAGGTCAGTGTCGCTTAGTCCTTCACTGTCTGTGACGGTTAAGGTCACTGTGTAGTTTCCGGCAACAGAGTAGATGTGTTGGGTAACAGTGTTTGATGTGTTGAGAAGTGGTGACCCATCTCCGAAATTCCACAGGTAACTCACTATTACTCCACCGTTGGGTGTGGAGAGAGAAGCGTTGAAAGTAACGGTGTCGCCCACGTAGGGTGCAACTGGCGCATACGTGAATATGGCGATTGGGTAGCCTCTTATCCTCACGATTTTTGATTCGCTATCGCTTAGCCCCTCACTGTCTGTGACTGTTAAGGTTACTGTGTAGTTTCCTATGGCTGAGTAGACATGAGTAACTGCTCCAGTTGTTAGGTTTGCTGTGTTTCCGTCGCCGAAGTTCCAGTAGTAGCTGGTAATGGAGCCGCCGTTTGGCGTTGAAGCATATGCATCAAACGTTACGGTTTCGCCTTCTATCGGGTAGCTTGGAGTGAAAGAGTAGGCGGCATTAGGATAGCCTCTGACCCTTACAATGTCGACAGCTGTGTCTGCGAGCCCTTCACTGTCTATAACAGTTAGAGTAACAGTGTAGTTTCCGACTGAAGAATAAACATGAGTTGTCAGCGGGTTGGATGTGTTTACTGGTAGTGTCCCGTCGCCGAAATTCCAAGAGTAGGTAATTATTGACCCTCCGTTGGGTGAAGAAGAAGAGGCATTGAAGGTTACTGTTTCACCAACGATTGGGAAACTTGGCGAATAAGTGAATGACGCCGTGGGGTATTCTCTTATCCTAACAACTTGAGCTGTTGTGCTTGTGTATCCGTCGTTGTCTGTTAAAGTCAAGGTCACTGTGTAGTTTCCAAACATGTTGTAAACGTGAGTTACTGTGGGCATGGTCACTGCTGTCACGTTGCCGTCGCCGAAGTTCCATTGATAACTTATGATGTAGCCATCTGAATCGTAACTGTCAGATGCGTTAAAGGTTACAGTCTCGCCTACAATTGGAAAACTAGGCGAATAATTATATGAAGCACTAGGAGGCCTGTTTTCTACGTACTTAGTTGCGGTAGCAGTAGCCGATGCGCCGTCGTTGTCGGTCACTGTTAACGTTACAAAGTAAACACCATCATCCATGTAAGCATGCTGCGTTACTGTTCCCGTGGCGTTGGTGCCGTCGCCAAAATCCCAGAAGTAGCTAACTATTGAACCGTCTGGGTCATAACTGCTGGAGGCGTTAAAGTAGATAACCTCGCCTGTGAGCACGGTGGTCGCTGATTCAGTGAAGTTGGCGATAGGGGGACGGTTCAACACGGTTTTAGTGGCTGTTGTGGAGGCGGTTGCTCCATCATCATCGGTCACCGTCAAGGTAACAGTGTAAGTTCCGTTGTCAGCGTAGGCGTGGGTAACAATCATGCCTGTCGCGTTTGCGCCATCACCAAACGTCCAGAAGTAACCAGCAATAGAGCCGTCTTGATCATAACTTGAAGAAGCGTCAAAGGTAATGATTTCTCCAGTGTAGACGGTTTCAGCAGACTCAGTGAATGACGCTATTGGAGGTCGGTTTAGAACGGTTTTAGTGGCGTTGGCCGTTGCAGTTGCTCCATCATCGTCGGTAATGGTTAAAGTTACAGTGTAGATTCCGTCATCAAGGTAGGCATGGTCAACCACCACGCCGCTAGCATTCGTGCCATCGCCGAAAGCCCAGAAGTAGCTGACAATAGAACCATCAGGATCATAGCTGCCAGAAGCGTTGAAACGAATGGATACACCTGTTAGAACTGTTGTGGCGTTTTCAGTGAAAGAAGCAATAGGTACTCGGTTGAGAACGGTTTTTGTTGCAGTAGCCGTTCCAGTTGCTCCATCATTATCGGTAATAGTCAGGGTAACAGTGTAAACCCCATCGTCAGCATAGGCGTGGTCCACTGTTACACCAGTTGCATTGGAACTGTCGCCGAAATTCCAGAAGTAACTGACTATCGTGCCGTCTGGGTCGTAGCTGCTGGAGGCGTTAAAGTGGATAATTTCGTCTGTGTAAACTGTAGTGGCTGACTCTGAAAATGAAGCTATTGGGGGTCTGTTCAAAACGGTAATGCCCTTAGAAGTGAGGTTTGCTGCACCGTCATTGTCAGTCACCGTCAATGAGACTGTGAATGTTCCGTTGTCAACGTAGGTATGGGTTATTATTGCGTTAGCAACTGTAGTGATGTTTCCGTCGCCGAAATCCCACATGTAGCTCACGATTGAACCATCGGAGTCATAACTCGCTGTAGCGTTGAATGTCACACTCTGGCCTGTATAGGGGATGCTTGGAGAATACGAGAACGACGCAACTGGGACCCTATTCAAAACTGTCTTGGTTGATGATGCAGAAGCAGTAGTGCCATCATTGTCGGTAACAGTTAACGTCACTGTGTATGTTCCATTCTCTGCATAGGAATGGGTGATTGTTGGAGTGGCCAAGGTAGTGGTGTTTCCATCACCGAAATCCCACATGTAGCTAACTATAGTGCCATCCAGGTCGTAACTATTAGAAGCGTTAAAAGAGATAGTTTCGCCTGTATAAACGGTTTCTGCCGATTCAGTGAATGAAGCAACAGGTGGCCTATTCAAGACTGTCTTGGTAGCTGTAGCAGTTGCTGAGGCGCCGTCGTTGTCGGTTACCGTGAGAGTTACCGTGTAGGTGCTGTTGTCAGCATACGAATGGCTAACAGCGACGCCTGTCGTGTTCGTTCCGTCGCCAAACGTCCAGAAGTAACTAACAATTGAGCCGTCTGGATCGTAGCTTCCAGAGGCATTAAAGTAAATGATTTCCCCCGTGAGCACCGTGGAGGCAGACTCTGTGAAAGACGCGACTGGCGGCCTATTCAGAATCGTTTTTGTTGAGGTGGCTGTTGCTTTTGCCCCATCATCATCTGTCACAGTGAGCGTGACTGTGTAGACGCCATCATCCACATACGCGTGACTTGCGGTAACGCCTGTGGCGTTAGTGTCGTCGCCGAAAGCCCAGAAGTAGCTAACGATAAAGCCGTCAGAGTCATAGCTGGTGGAGGCGTTGAAGTAAATGATTTCATTTGTAAACGCAGTGCTTGCAGATTCGGTGAACGAAGCAACAGGAAGTCTGTTTCCAACTGTTTTAACGGCAGAAGCAGTTGCTGTTGCTCCATCGTTGTCGATCACAGTTAACGTGACAGTGTAGACACCGTTGTTTGAGTAGGCATGCTCGACAATTACACCAGTTGCGTTGGTTCCATCACCAAAGTCCCAGAAATAACTGATAATCACGCCGTCTGGATCGTAACTCTCAGATGCGTTAAAGGTGATAGGTTCACCTGTGTAAACTGCCTCAGCCGACTCTGAAAAGACTGCCACAGGAGGACGGTTCAACACGGTTTTTGTGGAACCACTTGACCCCGTTGCGCCATCGTCGTCCGTTACGATTAACGTGACCACATAAGTGCCATTGTCAGCGTAGGCGTGACTCACAACAACTCCTGTGGTGTTGCTTCCGTCGCCGAAATCCCAGAAGTAACTAACAATAGAGCCATCAAGGTCATAGCTGGCGGAGGCGTTGAAGTAGATAACTTCGCCCGTATACACTGTTGTTGCAGACTCGGTGAAGGACGCTATCGGCGCCCTATTCAGTACAGTCTTGGTGGCAGTCGCTGTCGCTGTTCCGCCATCATCGTCTGTAACCGTCAGCGTCACGGTATAAACGCCATCATCTGAGTAAGCATGGTCAACAACAACTCCCGTGGCGTTTGTGCCATCGTCAAAAGTCCAGACATAGCTGACAATCGAACCGTCTGAGTCGTAGCTTGCGGAGGCGTTAAAACGAATGACTTCTCCTGTATAAACGGTTGTAGCAGATTCGGTGAAAGAGGCAACTGGAAGCCTATTCAAGACTGTCTTAACCGCTGTAGTTGTTCCAGTTCCGCCGTCATTGTCTGTGACTGTTAGAGTGACTGTATAGGAACCGTTCTCTGAATAGGCGTGGCTAACTACGACACCAGTCGCATTTGTTCCATCGCCGAAAGCCCAAAAGTAACTAACAATAGTACCGTCAGAATCATAGCTTCCTGAAGCGTTAAAGTATATGACCTCGCCTGTGAAAACGGTTGTTGCAGACTCAGTGAAGGACGCGACTGGCGGTCTGTTCAAAACAGTTTTGATAGCCGTGGCTGTTCCAGTCGAACCGTCATCGTCGGTGATAGTTAAAGTAACTGTGTACGTACCAATATCTGTGTAGGCGTGGTCTACAACGATTCCAGTTGCATTTGTTCCGTCGCCAAAGTTCCAGAAGTAACTAACAATTGAGCCGTCTGGATCATAGCTGGCGGAGGCGTTAAAACGAATGACTTCGCCTCTATAGACCGTGGTAGCCGATTCAGTGAAAGAGGCAACTGGAGCCCTGTTCAAGACTGTTTTGGTTGCGGTTGTTGACGCTGTGGCGCCGTCGTCATCCGTAACTATCAAAGTAACAGTGTATATTCCGTTATTTGTGTAAGCGTGGCTAACCGTAACACCAGAAGCGTTGGTGCCGTCGCCAAAGTCCCAAAAATAGCTAACAATCACACCATCAAGATCATAACTGGCAGAAGCGTTGAAGTAAATGACCTCGCCAGTGAGCACGGTAGTTGCTGATTCCGTGAAAGACGCGGTTGGTGCTCTGTTCAAAACCGTTTTCGTGGCTGTTGCCGTGTCCGTTGCACCGTCACTGTCTGTTACCGTCAGAGCCACTGTATATAGACCATTATTGCTGTATGCGTGACTCACGTCGACTCCAGTTGCGTTGGCGCCGTCGCCAAACGTCCAGAAATAACTAACTACAGAGCCGTCGGGGTCATAGCTTGCTGAGGCGTTGAAGTAAATAACTTCGCCCGTATACACTGTTGTAGCGGACTCGGTGAAGCTGGCAACTGGCGGTCTGCTTAAAACATTTTTAACCGCTGTCATCGAAGCTGTTGAGCCATCGTTATCGGTAATGGTTAGCGTGACCGTGTAGGTTCCTACGTTGGTGTAGGCGTGGTCAACTGCGACGCCCGTGGCGTTTGCTCCATCACCAAAGTCCCAGAAGTAACTAACAATCCAGTCATCAGGGTCATAGCTCGCAGAAGCGTTGAAATAAATTATCTCGTTCTTGTACACGGTTGTAGCTGACTCTGTAAATGATGCAACCGGGGGCTGGTTCAGCACAGTTTTGGTTGCGGAAGCAGTTGCGGTTGCGCCGTCATCGTCCGTCACAGTTAAAGTGACAGTGTAGGTTCCGTTTTCAGAATATGCATGACTTACAGTCACGCCAGTAGCATTCGTTCCGTCGCCAAAGGTCCAGAAGTAACTAGTTATTGTACCATCTGGGTCATAGCTGGCGGAAGCGTTGAAGACGATAACTTCGCCTGTGTATACTGTTGTCGCGCTTTCTGTGAAGGAAGCGGTTGGAGGTCGGTTAGTGATTGTTTTAGTAGCTGTGGCAGTAGCTGAAGCGCTATCGTTGTCGGTGACCGTTAATGTTACCGTGTATATTCCATTGTCTGCGTACGCGTGGCTAACAGTAACGCCAGTGGCATCAGTTCCATCCCCAAAAGTCCAGGAATAGCTGACAATAGAACCGTCAAGGTCGTAGCTAGCGGAGGCGTTGAAAAATATTGGTGTACCAGTGGGCGCTGTTGTTGTGGATTCTGTGAAAGAAGCAACCGGAGGTCGGTTAAGCACAGCTATGCTCTTGATATCCGTATCTGTCAACCCGTCATCGTCAGTAACAGTGAGTGCGACAGTGTAAATTCCGTTTTCATCATAAGCATGGCTTGTAACAACTCCAGTGGCGTTGGCTCCGTCGCCAAAATTCCACGAGTAACTGACAATAGAACCGTCGGGATCGTAGCTGGCAGACGCGTTGAACGTTACAGTTTCGCTTGTGTATGGGGTTGTGGGCGAATAGGTGAAGGAAGCTACGGGAAGCTGAGTTGTAATAAGTGACAGAATGCCTGTGTCGTTCCAGTTGTTAGAGGTGTCGTTTGCCCAAACTCTCCACTGAACAATCACACCACCTGTGTTGTTGAGGATTTTTGTTACGTTGCTCCAACCGACTTGTCCGCTGATTGGAGTCCATGTGTCGTTTACCCATATTCCCGTGTTGTTGGTTCCAAAAATGAACCCACTCATCCCACCGCTGTCAGTCCATTTAACTTGGAAAAGTGTAGGTTGCCCAGCCAGAGTGTCGTTCGTTCCCACATCAGACCAAACAGGAGGAGTAATATCTGCCACAGACGTCTCAAATTGTACTAGGTCTGCTTTGAAATCAAACCGCGTTGAAGTTGCCTTAACACCTTTAATCTTCAGTTTCCAATTACCCAGACTGTCTCTGAAATCCACTGGGTTGGTTGTGATTGTTTGATTTCTCGTTTCGTCAGTGTTTGGTGTTCCATTTGAAATATACGAGGTGTAACCATCGCCGCTTGTTGGATATTGCCCCAACGTATAGTTATAGAGTTGAATTGCTGTGGTAACGCTAGTGGTAGTCCATGCGCTGTCAACTGTCCAAACCAATTTAGCCCAGTTTTGAGTATCTGATGTGCCCGTGAACTCAACTTCACTAATAATCTCCGTCGGGTCGCCGAAGTTTTGGAACCTTATTTCAAAACTTTCATAGTTTCTAGTTGCAGTGTCAACGGAAAAAGTCGATGACCCTATAACCGTGAATGAAGTTCCATCCCATGATATGGCGCCTAAATCATTGGCTGTAATTTCTAGAACAGCACCTAGAATCAAGATGTCGCCGGCTACATTTCGCGGGTTGCGTCTTAGCTGAACCCAAGCATGAGCATTCGCGCCCATTGGTGTGTTGCTGTCGGCGCTCCACCCCGTTCCTGTGGTCCATCTTCTCCATGTTATAGACCCGGCGGTTGTTCCTCTTACAAGCAATCCTTTTGACCCTGTGGGTTCCCAGTCAAAATCTACAGGGCGCTGGGCATTTGTGTCTACAGCGGTGTCGATGTTAGATGTTATTGACCATGTAGCTCCATTCCAGTAGCCAGAGTGCAAATCAGAGCCGCTGTCTACCATTGTGAGCATTAGGTCGTCTGAAGCTGGGTCTGCTTTGAGTGTTATCCAATTAGTTATCAAAGTCTGCGCAGCGTCCATGTCGAAGGTGGAGCTGGTTCCCCACCCGCTGGTTTTTGTCCAGCGATTCCAGCGTATGACTTCGTTAGCGCCTTCTCCCGACACAGCCATTAAGCTTCCGTCATAAGCCCATGCTATGCCAATGTCTTCTTCACTAACTATTGAGACGTTGGTTGACAAGTCTCTGATATCTGCCCAATTGGAGCCATTCCAAATTGCAGTTAGCGAGTCTGAACTGGTTGTGACTTGGGCGATAAGTCCAATATAATTGCTTCCACTCGTTTTATCATTGTCGAGAATAACGAAAGAATAGTCAACTTCGGTGGCTTCTGTTGGATCATCTAAAAGTCTTTGGCCACTCCAGCTTTGGTTGCTTGCGAACCAGATTCGATAAGCTAAGTCGTAAGTTGCGTCGTCGAACCATCCATACACCAAAAGGGCGTTTCCAGAAGATGTCTCAAATGTAATATCGTAAGGTCTCTGAGCGCCGGTGGGCGCAGTTGTCCACAAATCTGCTATGTCATTAGTCACAATCCAAGATGTGCCATTGTAAACATAAGCATCCAAGGTTCCGTCGTCGGAAAGAGTCGCAATTACCTTATAATCATAGAATTGAGGTAACGTAGAGTAAGCAACCCGCACATATCGCACAGGGCTTCCTGCAGTGGGCAATTCTGTTTCGCCCGTATCCCACGCTGTTCCACTCCAGCCACGTCCCTTAGGTGAACTGAGCAAGTTTGTGCCCGAGTTGGAACGGTAACCAATGAAAGCTCGAGTCCTAGTCGTCGTTGAAAAAGCCGATGGATAGCCTCGATAAATCATATAAACGTTATTATCCGACTGCAAGTCGCTTAGCGAACCCGAAATATAACCTGTCGAACCCAACTGATTGTAGCCTGATGGATAATAAGATGAAAACTCTCCAAGCCCATAGCCTATGTACGCAGATTGGAAGAAGGAGAAAACGAAGAGTGTTATCAACGATAGAATTAGTAGAAATAAGACTTTAGCTCTCATCTAGTTAACACCTTCGAGACTCATCTCTCGAAGAAACGTATGGTTGAAACTCCTCCTTTCTCTTCAATAGAAGACTAACACGGACGGTAAAAAATGTTATTCTCAAAGCTACAATGAACTCTATCTGTGGCGACTGCGGTTCAAAATTGGCAGCCAAGTCTGGCTTTACCGAGTTCGTCGTAAGTTTCTCCTTCCTCTTTCAACATAACAGACTCAAAGCAATATTTAATGGTTCAGTTTTATACAATTGTATAAGTAATGTAAACACCGATTATGTAGAGCCTAGCTTAATCCACTCAATGATGGAAGTTTAGCTTGAAACACTGCTGAGTGACATGCGTGGAGGTTCAAAAGCCTATGCAAGTTTACTAAAACAGAAGAATCACAACCAAAAAAGATGAAACTAATGTTTCTTAATCTTTTTCAAGTAAATGACCGCGAGCGCCAAGATCAAAATTGCTGTTCCGCCTAAAATATAAGGTACGAGGGTGATGGGGCTGAAAGATGCTTCGATTTTTACGCTTGCTGTTTGACTGTTCACTGGCTCGGTGAAGTCGTCGCCGGGCCACCTTGCCTCAAGTTCGAATGTGCCAGGGTTTGTAGTTGTCCATACATATGTGTAGTTTCCATTGGAGTCGGTGGTTGTTGTTCCAAGTAGCGTCCATGTTTGATTGGCATCTTTAAGTCGATGGTAGATGGATATGTCGGTGTTTGTTTTGTTGGGATTTATGTTTCCACGTATGGTTATGTTTGACCCTACTGTTGCGATGCTAGGGGAAACGTTGATGGTGATGCTGCTTTTTATTAGATTTACTTTTAATGCTGCAATGCTGCTTTGATTTGCGTAGGTGTTTTCGTCGCCCGCCCACCAAACATAGAGCTCGTATGTAGCGTTTTTCGTGGGTTTCCAAACGTAACTGTAGCGGCCTTCAGAGTTAGTTGTTGCAAAAAAGTTGGAAAAATCTGTTGCTCCTTCCTCTTTGTAATAAATGGTTACGTTAACATTTGCCTTATTAGGTGTTAGGACTCCGCTTACAGTTGCGTTTGAGCCGATTGTTATTGTTGGGCTGCTGATGCCCATGGTTATAATGCTTTGAGCCTTTTCAACACTTACTGACATTACGTCGCTTTCTGCAGCTCTGGTGTTTACATCGCCTGCCCATCTGGCTTTAAGTTCAAAAGTTTCGGATGAATTCAAAGTCGTTTTGGTTGGCGTCCAAATGAGCTCGTATATGCTACTAGAATTGGTTTGAGTCGTGTCCAAAACGGACCATGTTCCTCCAGCAGGTCGGTAATAGATTACTACTCTCGTGTTTGTCTTGGTTGGTGTGATTATCCCGCTTAGAGTTATATTTGACTTAGCTGATACAGTGACGGAGTTAGCGTTGATTGTTATTGTGCTGTTTTTCTTGAACACTGTTAACCATGGAAGGTTGAAGCTGTGGTTTCCTGATGTTGTTTGGTCGCCTAGCCAATCTGCGTAGAAAAAGAATGTTTCGTTTTCAGCCAGCGTTTTTTTCGTGGCTGTCCATGTGTAATTATAGTTGCCGTCACCGTCAGTCTTGACTTTGGCGATTGCCTCTCTTATGCTTGCGTTTACATCTTCCGAATAGTAGTAGAGGTAGATTGTAACATTGATGTTGGTTCTGGGTACACCGTTTGCTGTAACCGTCCCGTTTATGTTTATTTTGGTTTCAACTTCAACGGTTGTGTTGGAAGGGTTAGCATTTGCGGTTATGGTGCTTGGAATCTTTGTTACGGTTAAGGTTGCTCGTTGGCTTTCAGCGCCCAGTGTTGTGCTGTCTCCAAGCCATTTGGCGTAGAGCTCATACGTGCCTCCTTCAGTTGTCGCCCAGACATAATTATATTGACTGCTGGAGTCTGTTTGAACGGTTGTGAGGGTGTTCCATGTTCCGCCTGTAAGCCTACGATAGATTGTCACATCCACACCAGAGCGAGTCACGTTTATGATGCCGTTTATAGTGACGCTTTCTCCAACAAAAACTGTGGATGGATTAACACTTATTGTGATGGCGCTTGCCAGTTTCTTCACGGTTAATGTGGCTATCTCGCTTTCGGCCGGGTCTGTGGTTGCGTCACCTGTCCAGTTTGCTTTAAGTTCGAATGTGCCTACTGTTGTGGGCTTCCATGTGTAGTTGTAGTGTCCTGTGGAGTTTGTTTTTGTTGTTGTGAGGTTTGTCCATGAAGAGCCGCTGAGTCTATAATAGATTGTTACGTTAACGTTGGGTTTTGTCACGTTCGAGCTTACCAACCCACTTATGGTGGCGTTTGAGCCTATCGTGATGGAAGTTGGTTGCACATCGATAGTGACAATGCTGCTTCTGTCTGGCAGAATCGTGTAGGAGCCGTTTTTGGGCGGAGTAGTGGGCGTAACTGGGTTCTTGAGGTTGTCTAAGAATAAGATGTCAAAAAAACTGAAAGGGCTATCGTGTTGCTCATAGTCTTGATATATGCTTTGAAAGGTTACCGTTGTTATTATTCCGCTTCCTTTAGGATAGCCTATGCTAGGCGTCAGTGTAACATTAACTTTGATGTAGTCGCCAATTTCTTGGTGAGAAAAAACTGTGCTGCCGAATTGTTTCAAGAATGAGCCTTCGCTAACTTGGGTCACACCAAGCAAGGTGGTGTTGTAACTTAGTTTGAATTCAACACTCACTAATTGGTCGCTGATGGTTACGTTGTTGAGCCACACTGACATGTTAAACGTTTCAGATTTTGTTACTGCAGTATATTTTGACGGTTTTACCTCAAGTCCAGGTTCCAACCAAACATATTCATAAAGCCCATTAACTTTGTTAGATGGAATCTCCAAAACATAGTAATCCAAAATAAAAGTGTCAGAATTGTCTATCATCAAATTTGAAGATAAAGTCCTCAATTCTGTTGGGGCTGAAAGAATTTCAAATTCAATGATGGCTAGTTTCTTAGGTGTTGTAAAAGTCACTCCAGTAAATGGTAGAGTAAAATCGCCAATTTTCACTTCACCTACATAGAAGGACTGCAGTGGCATAGTTGGCATGCCAAAAAAGATGTATTCGCTGTCAGCGTAAGGTAGCCAAGCCCGCGTTGCGTTCAAGATGCTTGAATTGTATCTAAGGTCAACTTGGAATGCCGCGACGTCTGTCCCTTCATTAACCCAAGCAGTAGCATTGAAACGGTCACTAATTGATGTTGTATTCGTGTAGAATCTGAAGTTAGTGTCTCCTGTAATCGGGTTCTTAATTGATATGGTTGGTAAGTTTTGGGCTCTTACAGAAGTTTCCAATGCAGATATCATACTCAACACTAATACCAGAGAAATTAAAAGCGCAGTTTGTAGTTGTGTGGAAGTTTTCTTCAAGTTTTATGCCTCTCATTTGTCATGGATCAGTTTTTCCGAAGTTTCTAGCTATTAATGCTATGTCTTTAATGTCTATTTTGTCATCTTGGTTCAAATCAGCTATGGGATTCCATCTTGGATGCCCTGGATAGCTTCCAAACGCTATCGCCGCTGTCGCAATGTCCTTAATGTCCACAACCCCATCTTCATTCAAGTCACCTAAGAGAGTTATCTTAAACACCGTTGAAACCTTTGGGCAATAAGGTGAGCCTCCAAGCGATGGAAGAGCAGTGTAGGCGCCTGCGTATAGTTGTGCATCACCAAGCTTCGCCCATTCTGGAATCCGCAACGAAACATTCACGTAGCTCATCCCAGGGCTTACTTCCAAATCGCTTACGAAAACCGTGTTAAGGACATGCCCAAATGAATCAATTGCACCCACTGCAAATGCAGCCTTCTTTGAACCCAGAGCGATACTTTTGAGCGTTAGCTCGGCTGTCAGATTAGTTCCCTGCATAAACGAAGTCTTAACCTGAAAGTCTTTGCCAAGCGTCTCCAATGAAATGATTTCGATTACCCAGCCTACGTTAAAAGTGAGTTCATCTCTAACTGTTTGCTCAGCGACACTCACAGTGGCGCGAACGTTCCACAGCCCAAACACTATAGCTTCGGGATTTTCTGAATACCACGGAATCGTAAAGTTTACTGCAGCAATTCCCGTGGAATTTGTTAAAGCGTTCAAAATGAAAAATATGTTGCTTACGTTATTAGGCGGTCCCTTTATCTCAAAGGTTACAGCTTTGCCCTCTAAGGGAGACAGGTTGTAAGTTACATTTGCATACAAGATTACTTTCTGTTCGGGACCAAACGCGTCACTAGGCTGATTAAGCCCGCGTCCGCTGTATGGCTCCTTCTGAGTGAAAAGGTCAATGAACGCCCCTTCAGCTGCCGGAAATGCACTGATTTCAGGTACTTTAATGAAAAACTGCACAAAAAGAGCATACCCAGCCAACACAACTGCTACGATGATTTTTTCCTTCATTTGGTCTCAGACTTCTTTCACGGGTAAACCTTTCCGAAGTTTTTGGCGACATAAGCTACGTCGCGAATGTCAACTTTGTTGTCGGGCACGCCAAGCGTTGGACCAGTCACATCTGCAATCGGATTCCAATTGGGACTGCCTGGATAAGACCCGAAAGCTTTTGCCACGATGGCGATGTCTTTTATGTCAACTTTTCCGTCTCCGTTCAAGTCTCCTGCAAATCCCAACCAGATTGTCGTAATGCTTTTTCCTCCAATCAAGTCTTGATAGTTGTATGCAGGGTATGAGTCATGAGCGCTTACGGATCCTGAGATTCTACCTCTTGCATCTATTGTAAAATTGAATTTCCCTGTAGTGCTACTCTTCACCAGCCAGCTTACGTTAACTGAGTCTCCTGGCTGCATGTTCCCGCCGCCTATGATTTTTGTTGCGCTTTCTCCAGTGTCAAGACTTAGTTCAGGCGGTAGAATTATCGTGGCATTTGATGAAGAGGCGGGATAAGTCGAGCCTCCGAAGACTTCTGTACTAACGTATCGAACGTTTGCAGTAATATTGAGCAAGTACGGCTGTTTATCAAGTATTTTAAATGTGACTGCGACTTTCCATGGGTGAACGAAAACACCCCAATAGTTTGATTGCCCCCAAAGTGTAAGGAAAGTCGAGTAGTCAATACTTGTATTGGCGCCTCCGTACGTGCCGCCCCAAACGGCTTTGTTCCAGGGATCATGAAGTTTCAAGTGCGTAGCATTATAGCAAACAACGACTCTGTAGTGGCTGCGCTGTTGTGAAAGATCATACCAAGTTAAAACGATCACAGGATAACCACTACGTACACTAGCTTGGAGTTGAGCTAGAGTCAAGCCCGATTTTTCAAACGCTCCATAACCCAGCTTGCGCAAAGTATATCCCGTAATGTTTTCAGGCATTTCTAGACCCATCGAAGTGCTGACATTGCTGAAGTGTGCAGCCCTGCGCAGTTCATCTGTGTACGTTACGTTGGGGTGAGTTCTGGCGACTTCGGCGATTTCTTGCTGAGAGATACTTTCCCCGTGGAAAGTGAATATCATTTTTAACGCAGCTGGCCCAGAGTAATATTGCTTTTCTTGAAAATAGAATGGCACATTGGAGATGTTTTTTTGTGCAATGTTAACCTCAACAAATCCATTTAGGGCGTCAAAGGATATAGGGATGCCTAAGGCATCGAGGAGCACGGTGCCTACTGGCGATCCAATGTATTGAAAGTTCAAACCGCTAGTGCCCTCGCTTAGGGCTTTGAATTTTGCTTGGAAAAGAGTGCCTGAGCCGCTTACACCTCCAGATTGACCTAGTTTGTTTTCGATGCGGATGAAACCTTCTGTGTTGTTGATACTCCAAACGACCGGCTCTTGAAGGTATCCTTTAAAAATGTTGTCTGGTGGAACTGTGGCGTTTGTGCAGTTTATTATACTTGGGTCAAAACCAAGTCGAACCTGCCAATAAGCCAGATTGGATACATTTGCTATGGTAATGTTAACTGTGAAAAATTGACCGACAAGAGGATAATTAATTCCTGGCTTGACGTACACAATTGTCGTTGCAGCGGTATGTGCCTGAGGAATAGGCATTATCAATACCACAATAGATAGTAACGGCAGCATTGTAGCAAGAGGAAGTTTACAGTTCATTTTTTCACTTCTTTTCGATTGTTGATTTATTTTATGGGTAAATGCCGGTTTTCCCAAAGTCTTTCGCCACTATGGCAACGTCCCTGATGTCGATTTTCATGTCGGGGTAAAGGTCAGCTATGGGGTTCCAGTTAGGATAGCCTGGATAGGATCCGTATGCTTTTGCGACTATGGAGATATCTTTTATGTCGCATTTTCCATCACCGTTCAAGTCGCCGATTATTATCACTGTGAACGTGGTGCTAGTGCTTGCGAAGTATGGGTATGGTCCTACGAGGTAGAATACGGTTGCGTAGACTGTGTAGTTGCCGAGTCTGGCGTTGACACGAGGAGTGCTGAATGTTATGTTGAATGTTCCGTCGGGTGTAGGTGCGAAGCTTGGAGGCGGCGGGGGCGGTGAAGGGGTAATTGTGGTGACTATGTCAAAGGCAACCGCCTTTTCCGGGGCATATGCAAATCCTCCGTCTTGTGGAAGCTGCGGGCGTGTTATGCTAGCGTAGGCTACAGCCCTTCCTAGTGGAGCAGTGCTCGATATAGTGGCAAAGGGCCATGAAGATGCAAGGATTGTTTCGTTTGGTCCGATGGTGCCGCTCCAGATGCTTGCGGTTCTTAGGGGAACTTTATCTGGGTAGTATATACAGATTGTTAGATTTAGTTCGCGGGGGGCTAAGTCGTTGTTTTTTATTGAAACGTTGAATCCGATGTCGCTTCCTCTCCTGAATTGGTATGCTGGGCCGCCGCCGCTTGTTGGAACGACGCTTAGGATTTCTACAGGCCAGCTTTTTGTGATGTTTGTTCCTGTAGGCCTGACTCGTAGTGCGCGGAGGTATCCTCGTGCGTCGTTCACTTGAATGGCTACTATGCCGTCTGGGACTGGGTTTTGGTTGAGGGTGAGGTTTCCTTTGATGTCGATTTTGTCTCCTGCGCTGTAGACTTGTTTTGTTGTTGTGAGGGTGAGCTCGAATGTGGCGCTGTATCCTGGTTGGGCAGATGAAAATGCTAAGATGGAGATGAGAAGAATCAGTATTCCTGCTCTTGCTGCTTTATGAACAATTTCTGACTTATTATTTGAGAATGAAGCTACGCATGTTGGCTCGAATGGCATTCCTTCTTTCTCTCCCGTTTTCTGCAAGTTTTCAGCTTTCATCTAATAAACTTCTTGATGCCTTATTTAATGGTTCAGTTTTATACATTTGAATAAGAAAGTTGTACAGTTTCGCTGCATATACCATCCCTTTTTCTGTCATTACTATTCGTTAAGGTATGCATTCAAAAGTTAACGAGTCGAGATATACTTGATCGTTGATTCTAGCTGTCACAATGACACGCCAGTCGCCGATTGACTCTGCAATTGGGGGTATTCTGAAGGTTTCTGTGGCGATTCCTGATGCGTTCGAGATTGGAGTTGTCAGGAAGATCAGCTCTTCGTTTGGCCAATATACGGCGAATACCACTGAGCTTCCTTCGATAGGGCTTGTGCCGTTGCTTACTCGAGCATACAGATTGACAGTTTCATTACGGCGGTAGGATTGACTTGATGTGTTTGGTCCGTCACCGTCTCGGTCTGTGTAAACATCAATAAAGCGCGTGTCGCGTGCGCTCGGAGGCGCTTTTACTTCGAAGGCTAATGAGTCAGCGATTTGTGTGCCTGTGACTTCTGTTGATGCAACTGCGGTCCATATTCCCAGAACAGTTGCTGGTTGAGCGAGTGTGTATGGAGCTGTTATTGTTGCAGTTGCTACTCCTGACGAGTTTGTTGTGTCGGTTTGGGTGAGCGTTACATTGGAGCTTGAGGGACCCTGTATTTTAAACGTTACATGAGCGTTTGGTAATGGCTTGTTTGCGGCATCTTTAAGGGTGGCGAATACGCTGAAGTTTTCGTTATAATTGTAAAAGCTGCTTATGATGCCCACGCCCTGTCCGCCTTTTTCGGTGTATGCGTCTATGGTTGCAATTAGGGCGGTTGGTGGCTGGATTTGTGATGAGAGTACGTATGCGGCTGCGCCGAGTAACAGAGTTGTTATTGTGGCTAATATTGATGCTTTGAAAACTTCTGTTTTGTACCCTGTCATTTGAGGATGCCTCGATGTATATGTTTGCTTAGAAAGATATTTAATGGTACGTTTTTATACGATTGTATAAGAAATGTGAACACGGGTCTGGGTTAGTTTGGAAATCGACAAATTGTTGATGTTCTATGAGCACGGAATATGAAGAGGATGTTTTAAGGGGGAAGACGCTGGATGTTTACAGGTACGTGCTTAGGAATGGGAAACCTGCTGGAGTGAGGGAGGTTCAGCGGGCTCTTAAGTTTAGCAGTCCGCGGTTGGCGTTTTATCATTTGAACAAGTTGGAGGAGGCGGGTTTTTTGAAGAAGACTGTTGATGGGTATATTGTTGAACGAGTTTTTCTTCAGCATTCGGTTCGTCTTTGGAGGCTTTTGGTGCCTCGGTATTTCTTTTATGCTGTGTTTTTTATTACGTCTATGGTTCTTTTGTTGACGGTTTTTAGACCTTCGGTGTTGAGAGCTGATTTTGTTTTTGGGTTTGCTGTGATTTGTGTTGCTGCGGTTTTTTTTCTTTACGAAGCGCTTAGGATTATGCTTAGGAAGGGCTTGTAGCTATGCGAGCTGGTTTCTGTTGAATTTTGTTATACGTTTGTATAAAAGCGTACCATTAAATTGCTCTTTTTTTAATAGTATTTTTTGGAGGACTGGGCTAAGGCGCATCTGAAAAAACATGTTTGGAAGGGATTCTCCTCTCTCCTTTCTCTCTCGGTGCCTTGTGTGGATGTCGCCGTTCCCAGTCGTCACGTGTGATGCTTTTGCGCCAGACTTGGATATTCAATAAACCAGAATTAATGTCGGTCTAGGTAACCGTGTCAAATTGCCGGAGAATAATTTCTTTTTTGTTTGATGGAAAATAAAAAGGGGGGAAAGGTTTCTGTGTTTTTTATGGTTGCTTATGGGTCAATTAACCAGGGGTCGTCGAAGTGGATGGGCAGTATCCATATGATGGCTGTGACCTCTTGTGCCACAGCTTCGCCACCTTCACTTGGCAATCCCCAGACGAAGCTAACCCTTACTGTTGCCTGTCCTGCGTATGCCCATCTTGGCACGTGTATCGTGACGGTGTCTGTGTAGGTCTTGTATGTGCAGAATGCGCCGCCGCTGATGACTCTTGTCTTGCTGGCGATTCCGATTGGAACGCCGAGTTCATCTTGTATGGTGACATACATTGTGACTGTTTCGGCTCTCTTGACTTTTGATTTGTAGTTCACTGTGACTATTACGTCGTTGGACTTATAGTATTCTAGTTTGTTGGTTGTTACGCTGGTTATCCTTATGAGGTAGTCGTAGTCGAAGTCCATGTAGTCTGTGATGACCACGTCTGCTAGGGTCACCGACACGGTTATTCTCCATTTGCCTAGGTTGGCTTCAGCGCCTTGTCCTGTCCAAGGCATTCTGAAGAACACGTAGGCGTGGCCGAAGTCGTCAGTGTCGTCCTGCAGAACTGCCCACAGTTGTCCGGTGTCCATGTTTCTTATTTCGAAGGTTACTTTCTTGTAGCTGACTGGCTGCCAGTTGTATGTGACTTTGGCGGTTAGGTTGAGACCCATCTGTGGCAGAACTAGGTCTGCTGGCATGCCAGCTCCTTCTCCGCCGAAGGCGGGGTCAAACATCCACACGTCGATGACTCTGCCTGCTGGTGCGATGGGCAGTATTGTGACTGTGCCGTCGACTGGTGCCGCTAAGGGCACGTCTCCAGCTCCAGTGTCTGTTGCCATGTTTTCGAGTATGTCGAGTGTATCAGTGTATGTGGTTACCCAGCTTTGTTTCAGTGGTTTGAAGGTTATTGTTGCCAGTATTCCTGAGGCTTTCGCGTGAGTTACTGGATCCCATCCTGCCCATGTGTTCCAGTGTCCTGTGCCATTTGGCAAGATTAGAATGCCCACTAGGACGTGTTGGGGATAGACCAGGTCTGGTGGTTCAACGTTGCCGTAGAACCATGTTCCGTAAGGTGCGAATTGAGCCATGTAGGGTCCTTCGTCTATGCTCAACACCTGCAGTAGAGTTGGGTCGTAGCTTAGGCGGAATTGAACACCGATAGTTTTCCATCCGCTGTGGAGTTTGTTCATTTTGACGCCGACAGTGAATGTTTTGCCGAATTGCTGTCCGATGACCAACTCTGGTCCGAGTGTTGTGCTTGGCGGTTCTACTGAGAGCCATGCGAGTGGCAGTGCCTGTAGGTTGAATACGATCACTTTGCCATCGACTGATGGGTCGTTAGGTATCGGACCGATGTGGTCTACTAATGCTTCGTTGCTCAAGTCTAGTGCTGACACGAGTTGACCTGTTCCTCTCGGTGATCCTGGTGGTGCGGGGTTCGGTGGAGATAGCAGTTGGTTCATGACTGTGAATTTGATTGTTGCTACTAGAACGTCTCCTGCCAAGCTTTGAGTTGTGCTTACGGTTATGTCAACTGTGCCTGGACCAAAGACCAGAGCGCTTGGTCCATCCCAAGATGCAGCGTTTATGGTTACGTCTCCTGCTCCGCCCACAATGTCAATAATTGCGGGGTTGAAGCTCAACCTGAATGCGGCGCTGGTTATTGCCCAGCCTACATCAAGGTCTCGGAGGCGTATTGCAACGTTGAAGGTGCTGCCGATGACGGGTACGTTGAATGGTTCTGCGTTCATCTCTACCAGAGACGGGACAACTTCAAGCTGTGGTTGTGTTGTCGGAGGCGACCAAACCCAACTGTATGTGCCACCTGTCAGTATGGGGGTTCTACTGGCTAACGATTCATCTAGGAGGAATGTATCAGCATCGACAAAGCTCAGAGCTGTGGACAATGTTTCATATTTGGCAGGAGCGCCAAGTATCTCAAACTCAACTATTGCCAGCTTTGCAGGGTTTGGAGGCGTGGTTTCAGCGTTTCCTCCTAGTAATGAATCACCCATCAGAACCGAAACCTGTGGAACGATTACTGGAGGGGTGCCGACCACTGCTCTTCCAGTGAATATATATAATGGGTCAAACGCTGCGTTCCAAGCTCGGGTAGCGTTGATTTTTGCCCCCACACCGTTGTAGACGAGTTTAGCTTGCCAAGCGAACACATTAGGATTATCATAGTCTTTTACCCAAATGGTGATGTTCCATTTGAAGCCTAAAGATGGTCCTGGTGCAGGTGGATTAGCTGCCGGGGTCATGTAAATTTCTTCTGCTGCTTTTACTGGCATTATTGGCATCATGCTTAAGAATATCATTGCAACCATTGAAAGTGCTACACTAATGCCTAGTTTCTTCATGTTCTATTCTCCTTTCTCCTTCTCTTTTTCAGCACATAAAACTGATGATGCTTCACAAATTTAAAGATTCTGGAATTATATTCTATAGGCTTCCATTAAAAGACGATTCAGCAACATACCTCTGCAAAAAACCCAATACCGAGACCCAAAACCGAGTCCCCCCTGCCCCAACGCCCAAAAAGCCCACACAGCCTTCAAACATACAAACCCACAGTAAATCCTTAGCTCAAGACGAGCTCCGCAAAAACAACTTGAGAAGCTGCGAGAGTACTCTTCCACAACAAAGTGCCATCCAGTCATCAAACCTTTGGGATGCCAACTCCCTCACAAGAAGGACACTATTAGCAAAACTGCAGCTACACAGACAATTACAGCAGACGACACCAAAACAAAACAGAAGCGATTGAATTGGAACTAGCCCACTCATGTCAGCATCCCCCAACATTAACCAACACCAGCTCATGATTCAACGAATACTAACGCTACGATTCAACGGCATCGCAATTTCAAACATAACACCATCAACAACGAAGCACTGTAGGCTAACAACCAACATCACGTAGCCGTTTAAAACTACAGAACATACTCAGAAAACATCACAATCATAGGCAACTCTGAACGAAATCGACAGATGCAAAAAAGCACATTCGCAAAATAAACTTCAAAAATCTACACCACACACAAACACAACCATAAGCCTCAAACCGGAAACAACAAACTAACTGCTTAAGCCGCAAAACCTGAGGTCAAAAACCCACATCTCAACACTCCAAATCAAACGGGAGTTACACTAATCATTCAGCAACATCAAGATCATATTCTTGCATGCAGATGTCGCAACAAAAACAATCGCCATCCTAAGCCTCACCTCACACTTCGAGAAACAAAGCAGTGCAAAAAAATGAAAATTACAGAGTGAACAGCTAAGAGGAAAGAATAATGAGAACGCATATGGCTCGCAAAGACTAGACACTAAACCAGAAATAATTAGTTTCTCCTCATCCAAACACAACAAAAGAAAATGGGGGTTGAAGCGCGTTTTAAACGCGCTCAGCTTTTTTATCCTACCCAGCCGAATTTCTTGGCGATTGCAGCGATGTCTTTGATGTCGATCTTGTAGTCAAGGTTGAGGTCGGCTACTGTGCTCCACCTGGCGTGTCCCGGATATGAGCCAAAGGCTTTAGCCGCTAATGCGACGTCTTTGATGTCAACTTTGATGTCGGGTGAAGGCAACTGCGATTTGTATGGATAGGTACCGAATGGATAGTGACCTGGGAATGGCGGTGGTGGATTAATGGGTATAATGTACTTCTGGGCGTCATCATACCATGTACTGCCTGCGATGTCTTCTTTGATAGTGTGCCACGAAAGTTCCAGATCAACTAGCCACCATCTGTCATGAGGCAGATACGACATTCCATCTGGAATAATCGCATACCTATAGATGTTGATTGCCTGCAACCCATTGACTACGATGGAAGCTACAGGCACACCGTTCAGCGTGATTATTAAAACACCAAAGTGCCTGATGTAGAGTCTCTTCCAGTAGGTTAATGCTTCCATTGGACCTGGCAAATCTGTGTATTTCACTGCACTGAAGCCATAGTCTACATGTCTTGCTCTGAAATGGAAGTCAATTACTGGTGCGAATCGACGCGCTGGAACCAAGGTGATATCATTGATATACCGTTTTTCTGTGCCGTTCAAAAAGTCCATCGTAACTGTCGTATTCACTTCACTAGCGTACATTCCCATCAGATTTTGGAATGCAGATTCATAGTCTATTTCCGTGTCATATGGAAGCTTAGCTCTACCTTCATACCCCGCAGTAACAGCTAAGGTGTCTGCCTTGAATGGATGGAACGCGAAGTATCCTTGTGGTGATGTTATTGCCGTGCTACCTGGAAGGGCGGTTGTGACTGTGCGACCTGGCTTGTTAGCAACTAGCAACACGTGGCTGTTCTCAACGTATTCGACGAATCGCCATGAACTTGAGCCGATCATGTTGGGGTCTGGCGCGAATGTTTGTGGGTCACCTGTTTCAGCTATTGGCTTCCAAATGTGCTTGGGCAGAACGAACATTCCGCCTACCCAGCCGAGTGCCCAGTAGCTCTTAACGTCTAACAGAACCTCAAAGTTGTAGGGGTCTAGGATGCTGAATGACAAGATGTTCTGTACGCTGCTCCACCACCATGGGTACGGCAAGCCTCGGCTTATGAGGATGTTCTTCATCTCCACGAAGGTGAAGTGAACGTCAGCCACTGTCATGGGTACGCCGTCATGGAATGTCACATCTGGTCGCAGCGTGAACCTAACTTTGCTGCTCTCTCCATAGACTGGGTGCAGGTACGTGCCTACTTCAAAGGAACTGACTAGGTTGGGCAGGAACTCTCCTAGGTCGCTGGCGTTGCGTCCCACAAGGCCCTCACTGTATATGTTGTCAAGCACGTTCCAGTCGAACAGCCAGCTGGCGTAGACTGGGTTCAACTGCTTGATGTCAGGAACCTTGAAGCCGTATCTTATCGTCATCGGATTCGCTGGATCTGCAAGGTCGCGTTCGTAGCCTTGAGGGTGCATGTTGCTTAAAGTGGCGCCGTTGTCGATGCCGTAGCCGTAAATGTTGACGATTCCGAGCCACGGCTTACCGTTGTAGGGAGTTTCTGGTCCAGAGTATGTTCTTCTGTATGCTTTGTTTCCTGAGACACAGTATACAGGTGCGCTCAACACCATGTAGGCTTGTCTGTACTGAGCCAGATAAGCTTGAGCGACAGCCTCGTCTTGGGTGTTAGCGTACATGATGCCGTCAGCTGCGTCGTTGAACGCGGGGTCGTTGTGTCCACCGTAGTTGTAACTGAAGCCTGGATGCCAGTAGTAGTCCCAAGCCCACAGGATAAGGTGGTCTGGGTCAACACCTAAGCTCCAGCCTCCGGTGTACATGTGGAAGTTTTTGTTAACCATCACTGCCACGAAGCCGGCACCACTAGTCACTGGTTTGGGGTTGACTCTCAAGTTTATGGCAATCATTTCATCTCGTAGAATTTCACCGATGCGCCTTCTGCCAGGGTGGTCACTTCGATAGTACTGGAGTATCTCAACGTATTCGTCCGCCTGCTCAACACCGTCGCCGTTGCGATCCCAGAACCTCTTACCCGTTGCAGCGTTGATTGGGAACCCGTTTGCGGTTAGCATCGCAGCAGCCGCAGCTGGGTTGTATTCCCAAGCCCACGGAATTGAAGGGTCACCGTAGACAGGGTACAGGTACTTAGCCATGCCTGGAGGCATGGTGGTGTACATTGGGAACCCGAATCCAGCACCAATTTCTGGCAGCGCGATGATGCCGTCTCTGTCGATTAGGTGGTCTATGGCTCGTCTCAGCCACACGTTGCTCATTGGGTTGTAGTCGTTGGCTGTGCCAGCTCCTCCACCTATATTTGGGTTTCCAACAGTTGGGTCGCGGTCAGCAACTGGGTTGGGGTAGGCTGGGTTTGGCGGGTTGCCAAGGTACTGGTTGTTGTTGCTGTTCATGTCAATTATGTAAAGGCCGAATTCAGGCCCGTAGTTGACAACCTTGATTGTCTCGTTCCATGGTGGCGACGTCCATTTTTGATAGCGCAATTTTGGAATAGGCCAATCAACGATGTCGATGTCACCTGCTTCGAGGGCTGCAAACTCTCCGAGGTCATCAGCATACAGTTTAATCAACAATTTATCTGCTCTGGGACCAAACTGCTCCCATTTAGCGTCCGATGTACTGTCAGGATAAACCCATGCGTTTGCTGGAAGCACTGAAAGTGTCAAAATCGCTAGCATTGCTACTATTGCTGGGAAAACGATTTTCCTATGCATTTTCCTTTCTCCTTTCTCTTCAGCACTACATTCTCAGTTGACGCTGGTTTAAAAGTTTTTTGGAAGATATTTACCTAACAATGTGAGAGTCCTCTCAAAGATACAATATGCCATCAGCATGCTGTAAAGCGGAGAAAATCATAGAATTTCATGCTATAGGATGTTATTTCGAAAACAAATGACACGCAACAAAGTGTTTTTTCTCAACTTCTACAAGCGGTGGCTCCACGCGGCGACAAATATCTCCTATATAGGAGGGACAACGAGTATGGAACCTACACCCAGACGGTGGGTTGACCGGACTCGGAATCTCCCCTTTAACGTTGACTTCAATCCTAGCTGACGTAGGATCAGGAACAGGAACAGCAGAAATCAACACTTGAGTGTAAGGATGCAAAGGCTCTCCCACGACCGCATCCACGGGGCCGCGCTCCATTATCTTCCCCAAATACATCACAGCAATGCTATCGCAAATGTGGCGGGCAAGAGCCAAATCGTGAGTTATGTAAAGGAACGAAACTCCATATTTGTCTCTCAAATCAACCATAAGATTCAAAACTTCTGCCCTTATCGACACATCAAGCATTGACACAGGCTCATCAGCAACCACGAACTCGGGACCCAAAACTAGCGCTCTGGCAACAGCAACTCTCTGCCGCTGTCCCCCACTGAGTTCATGTGGAAAACGCCATAGAAACTCTTCAGGTGGAACCAACTGAACATCTTCCATTACCTTGTATACTCTATCTTCAGCTTCCTTTCCAACAATACCTTGAATTACCAAAGGCTCCTCAACAATACTACGAATGAGCTTTCTTGGATTCAAAGATTCATACGGATCTTGGAAAACTATCTGCAGTTTTTTGCGTATAGGCTTGAATTCACTTTCTTTAAGAAGAGTAATGTCTCTTCCGCCGAAGAAGATCTTGCCACTTGTCGGCTCAACCAGCCTCAGCAGGACTCTTCCAGTTGTTGTTTTACCGCTTCCACTCTCCCCAGCTAGGCTAAAAATTTCTCCATGCTGAACCTCGAAACTTATCCCATCTATGGCCCGAACGTAAAACTGTGTTCCACCAATTATTGATCGAAAGAAACCCATTCTTACTGGAAACCATTTTTTCAAATCTTGCACTTTAACAATAGCTTCTTTCATTAACTTCACTCACCATTTCTTACCTTTAATCTCAGTTTCGGCTTTGTGACACGACACGAAATGGCCTGGCTCCAACTCTAAAAAGCCAGGCTCTTCAGTCTTGCACACAGCCTTTGCATACTGGCATCTTGGATGAAACCTGCATGCTGAAGGCGGCCTCAAAAGATCAGGCGTATTCCCAGGTATCGAAATCATACGCATACGGTCAGAGCGGATGTTGGGGAAAGCAGCGATGAGACCCTGTGTATATGGATGCAAAGGTCTCTGAAAAGTGGTGACACAGTCAGCGTATTCAGCAATTTTCCCTGCGTACATTATTGCTACACGTTCACAAATTTCAGCGATAATGGAGAGGTCATGCGTAATAAGAATCATGCCCAAGTCTAGTTTTGTCTTCAACTCCTTCAAAAGTTTCAGAACTTGAGCAGCTACGACAACGTCTAACGCCGTGGCAGGCTCGTCGGCTATAAGCAGCGATGGATTACAGGCAAGCGCCATAGCAATCATTGAACGTTGCCGCATTCCACCACTGAACTCGTGGGCATAATTGTTCAGTCTAGACGCGTCGATGCCCACCAATTCCATCAATTTTCCAGATCTTTCCCAAGCTTCGCTTTTGGTCACATCTTTATCATGCAACATGATAGCTTCAACTATTTGATCCCCAACGCTATAAACAGGATTCAGCGCATTCATAGCTCCTTGAAAAACTATAGACATTTCCTTCCATCGGATGTCTTCACGCATCTGATCATCGTCTAGTTCCAGAATATTTTTTCCTTTAAGGAAAACTTGTCCTCCGATTATCTTTCCCGCGGGGGGCAATATACGTAAAACCGACAATGCAGTGGTCGTTTTTCCGCAGCCTGATTCACCAGCTAATCCAGTCGCTTTGCCTTTTTCCACCGCAAAACTAATTCCATCCACAGCTTTGACTGGACCGCTTAAAGTGGTGAAATAGGTTTTAAGATCTCGTACTTCTAACAACATAGTGATTAATCACCTTGCTAACCCTTTTTGATGTTGTTGTTTGCTGGAGGCTTTCAAAAATACAACAAAAGCAGTGTATTTAACTTTTTACTCATCGATTATAGACGCAGCAGAGCATCTTTCGGAATGTTTTTCTAACACCACGCGAATCAGATTCTTGAGGTTGCCTTGAAGTATCAATGGATAGACAAAGACATAGACCGTAATTCCCTAGTGAAGGCAATAGAATCATTTCTGCAAGGCAAAAAGTTCAAAATCAGGAGAGAAGATTCTGAAGACTCGTATAAGATCCTGGGAATCCTTCGAACCCCAGAAGATGAAACTAGAAGCATCCTTGTAACAGTTTCTGGAATTCCGAGCAACCTTACAGTAGACTTGAAAGTTGGAGATCAAACCCAATCTATTCTCAAGTATGGTTCGCTTATTTCTTTTTTCGGAGGCGGCGCATGGCTGTTAAAGAAACAAAAATCGGCAGATTTCTACCAAAAATTTGAGGAAGAGTTCTGGAATTATATTGAAAGCGATGTAGGAAGCAAAGTTTGACAACTTGTGGGTTCTGTGCAGCTACTTTCTCATTCTCAGTTTTGGATTGAGAACTTCGTCTAAAGCGTAGCCAAGCAATATGAAAGAGACGGCAAGCAGCGAAATGAACAACCCAGGTGGGATTATCCACCACCAGTTGGTTATAGCTTGTCCTTCGAAAACACCGTTTAACATCCTGCCCCACGACATTCTATCGGGGTCGTAGAAGCCGAGCCAAGAGAGAGCTGCCTCCGCGGTGACTGCTCCGGGTACTGCAGTTGCCAGTGAAATATACACCAGAGACATAACACTTGGCAAGATATGGTTAATAATGATGTGGAAACGCCCAGCTCCAACAGCTTTTGCAGCCTCGACGAACGGTCTTTCCTTTATTGACAGCACTTGTGCTCTCACCATACGAGCAAAACCCATCCATCCTAGAAGCGCAAGAAGAATCATCAAATTCTCAAGACTTGGCCCTAGTACAGCCATAAGTACAACTAACAAAGGCAACCCTGGTAGAACAAGCAACAGGTCGGAAACTCGCATTAAGAGTTCATCCACTATTCTTCCGAGATATCCAGCAGCAAGGCCTACAGCTAAGCCGATAAAGACGCTTGCTACTGCTACGCTGATCCCTATATACAGCGAGATTCTTGTGCCATAAATTAGTTGGGAAAAAAGGTCTCTGCCCTGATGGTCTGTTCCCAATAGTCCAAAGCTTGTTCCGAATAAGAACAGACCGAAGTCATCGATAAAAACCGTTGTCTCAACGTCTCTCGTGTTGTCCATTTGATCAAGAAAGGTTATTTCAACACCGTAAATGTATCCTCCTGGCTTTGTGAACACAATTCGATCAGGGATACTCTGCGCTCCAAACTCAGTAAAGGGATTCACAAGATTATTGGATTCAGAGTCAATGTGCCCACCTTTGGTAGCCGCGCTGCCTCTACTTATCACCCAGCCTCCTGGGACTAGAACCCCGCTTTCAGGTCTATTAATCCCCCAAGGCTGGTTTGTTACTGGGTCTTTTGCAAAGCCAAGTGGAGAGTTAACTTGGCCAACGCCCATCTTAGCGCCTGTGACAGCATCGATTTCAGGATTAGGCCAAAGCTTCCATTCCTTGCCATCGACTTGTCCAATAAAAACTCTAACCACAACTGGGGCATACAAATGTTTAGTCTCAACATAGGTCAGAGTGCCATTGGCGAACTTAGAGGTTAGGTTCGTGTAACTACTGCCTCTCACAAGCAACGCGATGTTTCCCACAAACCTGCCTGTTGGCCCTAAGTAAGGATAGTCAAACTCCACATACAAACGAATCTTGCTGCTGTTTTGGAAACTCGTCCCACTGGCTCTGCTGAATTTTACTGCGAGCGAACCCTCCTTAGCTCCAACCGTAAAACCAGGTGGAGAATACCCCTCGGGAATACCTACGTCAGCCACCAAATAAGGGTCTGAGACACTATCTCCCGCCTTCTCAAAATTCCACTCACCCCCATCTTTAGCTAGTGTAGGAGCCATCGGGTTATTGACAACAAGCATGTTCTCGCTCAGCGTAGGGTTGCCTCCAAGCCAGCCTGGAAGGACGCGAAGCCAAGTTGGAGCTTTACTAGGTGCGCTTAGCGGAAAAAGTGGGGCTGTAGGGTCTACTCCTAGAGCGTTGTACGGAGTTATTAATGGTGCTGCCGCAGCCAAAAAGAGGAAAAATCCAATAAGCCCAACTCCCAATGCCGAGTTTTTCTTACTCACAAGTATCTTCAGAAACGCCAAGAATCTTTTAAGCTGAAAGGAGAGTTTACTCTGCCGAGTTGCCACATCAATCACCCGTACTTGATTCTGGGATCAATAATTCCATAGAGGAGGTCAGCGACAATGTTTGCTACAATCACGCACAAAGATATAATGTAGAAGACAGCCATCAAGACCTGATAGTCGAGGAATTGAATCGATATCCATGTCCAGTTTCCTAAACCGGGGTATGTGAAAACAGTTTCCGTGATGATGGCACCAGTCAATATGAAGCCAAAGGAAAGTGCAGCGCTTGTAATTATGGGCAACGATGCGTTCTTCAATGCATGCTTGAACAAAACTGTTCTTTCCCTCAACCCTTTCGCTCGGGCGGTGACCACGTAGTCTTCTGTGATCGTTTCTAGCATAGTGGCGCGTGTCAAAAGCAACCATCCGCCCACGCTGAAAATAGTCAATGTAAACAGTGGAAGAGTCAAATGCCACAAATACCCTCCTATCAGAGTTAAGAATCCTTGAAAGTTAATCGAGAAAATCACGTTTAGAGCACTTGGACTGCTGCTGCCGCTGCTTGTCAAGACCACAGGCCAGTTACCAGCCCAATCTCTTGGAAAAGCTCCAGCGTTAGGAAACCAGCGAAGGGTGCTATAGAAGAATAGGAGCAATATTAATCCAATCCAAAAAGTGGGTAACGAACCCACAACTAGTGAACCCATTACTGAGCTGCTGTCAAAGAGGCCGCCTCTTTTTTGAATGACGACAAGTCCCCAGAGGATACCTACAATAATGGAGATAATAGTTGAACCGCCAAGCAACAGTAACGTGTACGGAATTTTGCCCGCCATTATATCCGCAATCGGCCTCCTCGACATAAATTCAATTCCTAACTGGAATGACAGCAGATTGCGTATGTATTTTGCCAACTGCACTTCGAAAGGTTCATTGAAACCCCACAAACTTCTCAGGTGTTCTTCCTGCGCTCTTCTGGCTTCAGGGGTTTCCTTACTCCACGGAGTCATTAAAAACGCAACGGGATCTCCAGGCATCGCCTTGAATATAGCAAAATTCAACAAAATAATCAGAAGCACAAGGACAAACGAGTAAATCAGCCTCTTTACAATGAAGCTCCTGAGACCCATACGATTACCTCAGCAAAGAAACTACCGAAAAAGAGTTTCTTAAGCTTTTGCCTTATTACACTTGAAGTCAAAAAATGTGCTAAAACCGCATTCCCCGTTTCGACTTATGCAAGAAATTAGGATACGATGATGACCTTTTTCATGAACAAAGCCTTAAATATACGCCTTCAATGATACAAAAAGAAAAAGGGTGCCCCGAATGTCGGAGACCAAGTATACGCCCGCTTTTGTGTTAGCAATCATCAGTTCTGTTTTGATTCTATTGAATGGCGCTTTGATTGTGATGAATAATTCACCCGTTATCATATCCTCTTTCCCAGTTGCTTCTGTTGACGAGGTCATGACAGCTCGTGTTTTTTGGGGGCGCATAGTGTTCGGAGTGCCAGGGCTAGTGGAAAACTACTTAGCGTTGATTTGGCTGTTTTTTGCAGCAGCTATGCTGATTATCGCCTTTCTTATGTTCAAGAGGCCTAAAAGGCTGGAAACGTATAGCTTCTTGATAGCGTTGTTTTCGCTTTTATGCATCCCCATAGGTGGAGGATTTTACATCGGTAGCATTTTAGGATTTATAGGAGGCATTTTGGGCATGGAGGGTCGCAAACCTTTCAAAGAAACTTTCTTGGGCAGAATGATAAGCGGAATCACCCTTGACTCAAAAGTTTACACTTCGATCAGCGAAAACCCAACTATTCTTCGAACAGCGACCTTGGTCATAATCTTTGTTGGAATTCTTAGAGGCATAGGCAGTGGCGTATACGCTTACAACTTGGATCTCATAAAGAAAGGTGGAGCACCTGCCTCACAAATACTCTTGAACGGTCAAGTTATGTTGCACTCTACATCATTTATAACAGCTGCATCTCTTATTGGGGTCACAGTATTAGAATGGCTCATCCTTTCGTTGGTCATCTATTGGATTGGAGTGAAGCTCACAGGAATCGCCGTAGAATACGACAGGGTTGTTCGGGTCTTAGCATTCGCATTTGTACCATTGGGTCTTCTGGGGTTCGCCCCACTTCTTTTCTCAAACGAGCCCACTTTATCGTTTAACTGGCCAGTGGAGCTATACTTGATTTCTCGCATATGGGTGTTTATCGCTCTTGTGGCAGCAACAGCTCAAACATTCGACTCCTCAAGAAGAAAAGCATTAGGGATAGTGATCTTTGGAGGTCTGATCTATTGGATCATAGACAATATGATACTAATTCCAACACTAAGAGTGCCAGGAGTATTGATTACAGTTTCAGCTGAATCTGCTCCATTTATACTTATAAGTTTAAGTGCTGCAACTTTAATTGCAACATTGTTCGGAGTGTTCACTAAAAGATAATCTGCCTGTTTCAATGCCTTAGCACAAGAAAGTTACTCAAGATTGTAGAAGTTCAATAAAATTATAGAACACGAAATTTGTCCACGGAACTTGATGCGAATAGTGTTTATCTCCTCTGGCTTAATTGTCTTAAGCTTTTGGAGTTTTTTCCTGCTCTTTACGCTTTGAGACTATCCAATCTTTGTATCCGGATACAACGCTCCAGATCACAATTATTGAGATTGTTGCGACCACGCGGATTTCTGGAGGAACCTGCAAAATGAGCCATATGACAGCAAGAGGAACCACAAGAACCAAGACCACGGACAAAATGGTGATCCAGAACCATCTATCTGAAACTGTCGACATCCCAATCACAAGCTAAAATTGAAGCCTCAGTAGATATTTATCCCTTTCTTCGAATGATGCAGGGTGGAATGGGTTATTTTCTTTAGGTTAGGCTCTTTATGCGAATCAAGCTTGTCTCTTCGTTTATTGATTCTTGTGAAGTAAGCGACGATGGCGACAATCGCGCTAGTTATAATTCCGATTGTCATGTAGGTCGCAACATTGCTGAACTGAGGCTCCTCGATTTTTATTAACTTGGATTCGATTGCCAAGAATCCTTGCGTATTGTCAATGACGTATAAATCAACAGGGTAAAAGCTGGGTGAGACGTACACATGTGTTGTATTGGCTCCTTGAGCTCTAGTGCCATCGCCAAAATTCCAAAAATAACTGAAAGCGTTTCCATCTGAATGAGCAAATAGAGAACTGAAAGTCACCGTGTTGCCGACAAAGGGTTTTTCAGGCATAAAACTAAAATCTGCTTTCGGGATGTTTGGTGGTGAAGGATTGAAAGGGTTCACAAGTGGATACTGATCTATATTGTTTGCGTCAATTCTGTATGGGGTGTCAATTATTCCGTCGCTTCCAGGCTGATTCTGAGCAGGACCGCTGAACTCGTCAACGCCGACACTAAAGCCCCAAAAATTGCCTCCGGCAGGATAACCTTTGGACCACAAATTAATGTAGCCATATACGCGAACTCCAAGCGTGTTGTTGAAGAAATTATTGTGAAAAAAAAGGTTGTTCCTTGCAGGTGTATGATAACCAGGTATTTCGAGTCCATAGGCTTGGCTGAATGAGACAGTGTTAGCCTCAATCACGTTTTGATCGCTCCAATCGAGTTCTATGCCGTTCCATTCACTGGCAGATACATTGTTTGCATAGACCACGTTCCCTGAGGAGTGAGCTAAGAAGATACCATAATGGTTGTTTAATAGATTATTCCATCTGATTGTGTTTGAATTTGCGTAGTATAAGTTTATTCCATCAAAGTTGTTGATGATAATGTTGTTTTGCACTGTGACGTTGACTCTGTTGTTGATATGAACGCCGTACCGAGCGGGAAAGTTTCCGTTTCTTATTGTAAACCCCGTCAGAACAACGTTGTCTTTCTCTATTGTTACAACGTCGGATTTTCTTTCACCGTCTAAAATCGTTGTGCTTTTGTTTGCGCCGATGAGGAAAATGCGTCGGTTGATGACAATACTTCCTGTATATGTTCCAGGTCTAACAAGGACAATGTCGCCATCAGTGGAGTTGTTTATCGCTTCTTGGATTTTTTCAAAATCATCTGGAACATAGATAATTCTTCTGACTGACGATGCGCCATAACCAACACTGAGAAACATCGCTGAGCCAGTTTCATATGAGGCATCTGTAAAATGCCACGAACTTGCCAGCAAACAGACCAGAATGATGACGAAAAATGACGCGTGCGAGTTCATTGTTTTCTCCTGTTTCGAAGAACGCGCCATCTCAGAATACCTAGAGCAAGTGTTGCCAAAACAAAAAATGCAATAAACGCTTCCAGCCAGAATGAACGGCTTTCAATTACTATCAAATCTTGAACAGCGCTTGTGCTAGTGTAAGTGTGGTCACCTTCAAACTCGGCGTTTATTTTGAAGTTTCCAGTTTTGGTAGGCGTATACGAAAGTGCTGCGACCCCTGTTGTGTTTGTTGTTGAAAATCCAATGTAGGTTTTTGTTGTGCCGTCGTCTAAATAGAAATTGATAGGTAAATCTGCTAACGGAGTGTCTTTTTCTGGGTTCCACAGTGTTGCAAATAAGTTAATAGACGTCCCAACGGTTGCTTGGCTTGGAACAGAAAGAGATAAAGCGGAGAGATGTTTTTGAACAATTACTTCTTTTGTGGCGGTGCCGATTGTTCCCTCATTGTCAAAAACAACTAACGTAACGTGATACATCTTGGCTTCATCAAAACTCGTAGATACGTTGTTCCCCGCGTAGAGGCTGTCATCAAAACGCCACAATTCCAATATTAGTACGCCGTCTTGATCAAATGCCTCGTTCACGAAGGTCACGGGCTCTCCTTTCTTAGGGTTTTGTGGAAAGTAAGAAAACTGCGCTGTTGGAGGCTTATTTTCCGAAGGCGGCGCAAGTAAGGGGTATTGGTCTATGTTTTTTTCGTCAATGGTATAGGGGGCGTCGATTATTCCGTCGCTTCCGGGTTGGTCTTGGTTGGGACCGCTGAACTCGTCCGTACCAGTCAAGCCCCAAAAATTACCCCCAACAGGGTAGTCAGCATGCCATTTATTCGTCGAGGAGAAATTGGGGTTAATTATCACCGTGTTTGTATTGTTTGAGATAACATTGTGATAGAAAACGTTGTCGCTCGCTGCTCGTTCAAGAGCATTTATCCAAATGCCAATCGTGTTGTTAACCAACGTGTTTTTCATAATAAGGTTGTTTGAAGAGCCGTCTACAACTAACCCGTATCTTGTGTTGTTAGTCACTTTGTTACCGCTAACGTTATTGCTGTCTGAAGCTTCAAGATAAATGCCATCAACGCCTTTCTCGATAATGTTTCCAGCAATAAAATTATTCTCGGAATAGCGTCTTAAAAGATTAAAAGAGTGAGAAAGGCGAATCCCTGATCCCAATCCTATAGTTCTATTAATCGTATTTCCTAGGATGAGGTTGCCAGATGATGAAACTGTCGATATCCCGACCACGGAGCTGTTGAACACAGTGTTGTTGACAATGTTGTTGAGATTAGAGGAAATTAGGTAAAAGCCACGTTCATTGTCGAATGCTGCAACGCCAATTACTGTGGAGTTGTTTGTGTAGGCAAGAAGCACCCCGGCCAAGCTGTTGGAGAGGCTCAGGTCCTTCACCACAACATTAGATGAGTTTACCAGCGCCACGTAACCAGCGTCAGAAGGAACCGTTTTTCCGTGTTGATTTACCCAATAGTAAACAGGTTTACCGTTGACGAGATTAGAGGAATCGATGTCATGCAAAAAATGCGAAAGGAAAAGGCCCCAAACTCTTAGGTTATATTTGTTGTTGCTCATGTTGTTGTTTCTAAGAATATTGCCCGACGAATCATAGATCTGAATCCCATACTCATGGTTTATGACAACGTTATCTCTAATTGTATCATTGAGACTACTTCGAACATAAATGCCGGACCCAAGAGACGCTCCCTTGCCTCTTAAAGTAAATCCAGTGAAGACCACATTTGCGGCAAAGGATATTTCAACCGTGTGCCCTCCTCCTGGACTTTCTATGAACGTTGATGAAGCTCCGCTGCCCGTTACATTAATAGACTTGGAAATTTTCAGACGTTCGGGGTAGGTTCCTGGCTTCACCAAAATGGAGCCCCCATCGAGGGCAATGTCTATCGCAGCTTGAATCGTTGTGTAATCATCAGGAACCACGATTACAGGTCCTGCGCTCGCATTTTTCGCAAAGAAAACCCAGCAAATAGTCAAAAGTAGAAGGCAAAGTAACAGAGCTGTTTTCATGGCAGATTTCATGAATTTTTCATCCTGCCGTAATTGAACTTAGAACTGAGTCTGCATCAAAAACCTTTCCTAAAAGAACTTCCAGCTACTCTGAGGTTTTTTCTAGGTTTTTCTTGTTCAAGTGTTGGAAGTAAGGTTTATGAGGCTCAAGATGCCTTCTGGATGATAAATGTAGCACAGGGAGTCTCAATGAAGAAGTGGGCAATTGCTGTAGGCATAGTTATTCTTCTTTCAGGGCTGGTTGCAATATCCTTCGGGAATCAATCAAAAGTGGACACAATAGAAAGCAACAAAACTGTGGAGAAGCAATGGAGCATCTCAGACACTTTCGCAAAAGGACTCAATATAACCGTTGATTTCCAACAAAGCTACGATTGGTCTCTAGAATTTTTCGAAATCTCAGATGACCCACCATATCATAGAAAATATCTATGGGTCAACGTAACAGATACTGTTGCCAACACTAACACAACTTTTAAAGTGACTCTCGTGGTTCCTCGAGGCATTGTTGGAGAGGCAATCTATACTAGTAGGCTTGAGGTTTACCCACCCGTAAATGTTACTCAGCACGGCGCAACGATTGTAGAAGACCAACCAGAGGTTAACCCTGATTATGGAATAAACCTTGGAGTAACTAGAAATGACGGGTTATACATTGTCACTCTTGCTTTCGACCCACAGTTTGCAATTGTACTGGATAAAGAACCTTCAGGTAAACCATATACCCACCCACCCGGTCCACCTGCTGTGCTTAGAGTACACAAGGTATCAGAACAAACGAACTATCCTTACACTTTTCTCCTGCCTGTAGGCGCATCGCTAGGCGTCATCGGCATAGCATTACCAGTCTGGGGCGCCAAGAGCAGTAAACGTAAAGCAATTCGCAAAGAAAGAAATGCGAGCAAAGTTTAAGAATGTTAGTTCCCCATACACCCATATGAATCTGAGATGGCTCGGTCTTACCCTGCTTTTAACTTCCTTTATTATAGGGGCGCTCATAGCCTGGAAACCCACAACGTTCGTCCGAACGGAAGACTACGTTAGAGCCATCGACAAGGAAGGACAGATTTCACCGGCAATTGATCGTGTTGTAGCGGTTCCACCATGGAACAGCACAACAGAAGGTTGGGTTGGCTTCGACATACTCCTGCAACAAGAAAAAGTCAACTATGAAGCTTGGGGGATAGTTATGCCGAACGACAATGCCGCGACCCCGGATGTTGCGATGAGGGTGGTTAATGTGACTGGTTTAGGTCAGCTCGTTTTCGATCAGTTCGATCCAGCTACTTGGAAAAATATAACGCTCTACGCAGCAGCAGACTTGTACCCTCCTAATAATCTTTATGCTCGTTTTGTATTCCGAGACTTGGACGACCCTAACGCAAAATACACGGTCTTATTTAGGAATTATAAGAATGCAACTGAGTATGTCTTAGTGAATATTAAAGAGGCTTGGTATGAGCCGACAACGGTTTCTTTTCTTGAGCCCAGTCCACCGTTAATTGTCATCTCTGGGTTGACTGCTGTTACAGGTGTGGGTTTAGTTATCAAAAAACAAAAGCCGCCGAGAAAACGGTCTGTGCAAAAACGTAGCTTCTCTCGTTAGACTTTGATTTCTTCACGTTCCCAGAGTGAATCCCACCATTTGACTAGGGTGCTGTTATTTCTCAGTCTTGGTAAAACGAATATTATTGAGAGAATTCCACCCACGAATCCAGCGACTGCGCCTAGAGTTGCTCCAAAGGGAATGCCGCCTATCCCTCCAATGGGAAAACCAATGATGCCTCCGATTAAGCAGAAGTACAGGCTTCGAAGTTTTCCAATTTCAATCACAAGCACGATGGCAAAATTGTATATGAGATTTAGGTAAAGTTGAGACAAGACCAATCTTATAGTTGCCTCTTCTTCCAGTTCTTGCGGTGTACGCCACACGGGATGAGAACCCTCGCCGCCTCCAACGTAGACGGGATAACTGATAAAAATGAAACTTCGATCTGTAAGGATGCCTTCTCCTCGCAGCCAAGTCAAGGAATAGAGAAAAGGATTGTACGTCATATTCGCCTTGGCATAAACCAACCAGAAGCCCATAGGGTCTCTCGCCCGTACGGATGTGTCAGCTTCTCCAAAATAGCCGAGGCTTGGATAAAGTGACAAAATAAAGAACAGCGCTGCGATTCCTAGAGCAATCGCTATCTTTCTTAGGTAAGAGAAAACCTGTGCCTTGCGCTTGTTCTCTAACAAGTTTCTCAAACCACCAATCATATTAAAAGAAGACTCAGATTTAAGCTATTACAAAGTCCATAATTAAACAAGTTACGAAACCGAAAATTGTTACAGATTGCTTCGAAGTGCAGAAAGAACATTCTGGTTAAGTTTTATGTGGTAGTTTCTACGACCGCCTGAACTCTTTGTTACATAGTAGTCTTCATCTTTTCGCAGTTTGCTTCCGTATATAGCAGCTAAAATAACCCGCGCTATGTTCATCGTCGTAAGTTTATCGCTGGGTATTTTCTCTTCTATCTGTTTCTGCAACTGCCTTGGGTTAATTGTGTAGATAGTTTCCAAGGGAAACTCCAATGTAACGTAATGTCTTTCCATATCTGCAATAAGGTACCGCAACAGATCGTAGTATGGACTTTTCCTTTTTCGGATTAAATATAGATAGTTGGAAAACGGAATAGGAAGTTCCGACATCCGTCTCTCTCCAAGGTCTCCACTTTGGATTAGAGATAACATAGATATATTAACTTTACACCCTAAAACCACAAGGTGGGTCACACGCAAAAAGAAAGTGTTTATCAAGCATTACAAATGACAAACCACGAGCGAGCGCTGGTTTAATACGATGCGAACGACCTATTCTTTTTCCTGCACAGAGAAAAAAGGAGGATTTGAGGTGGGCTTTGGTTTAAGGGTAAGTTTTTCCGAAGCTTCTAGCGACTATAGCTATATCTTTTATGTCAACTTTGCCGTCGTAGTTTAGATCTGCTTCTGGGTTCCATCTTGGATGGCTTGGATAGGAGCCAAAGGCAAGCGCGACTGTTGCTATGTCTCTTATGTCAATCTTACCGTCGCCGTTTATGTCACCTAGCAATCTGACTTTCACAAGAGTTGAGCTTGATAAGGTGTTGTCAACAATGTCGGTTTCGCCTAGAACAGGAATTGCATACGCGGTTATTGTGTAATTTTGGCAGGGTGTCACGTTGGTTGTGTTCCAAAGGAATATTATGGTTCTGTATTCTCCCGGAATCAAATCCGTGATGGTTTGTGTTCCAATGATGCTGCCACCGGTGATGTTGTAGTATAAGATTACATCAAATGTTTCGGTCACTTCTCCTTCATTCGATACTGTAACATTGATGCTAATGGTGCGTCCCATGTAGGTTCGGTTTGTGGATGGTGCAACTTCAACAATGGCAATGTCACGAACGAAGATGTATATCGTTTTCCACGTTGAATCGGTTAAACCCTCACTGTCTGTTATAGTCAATGTGACGTTGTACAGACCGCTAAAGGCATATGTGTGAGTTATAATGGGGTCAGTTGTAACCGTGATGTTTCCATCTCCGAAGTTCCAGGCGTAGTTGATGATTGTTCCCCCGTTGGGAGTCGAGCCTGTGGCGTTAAAGATTATGATTTCACTTGGCTTCGGAAATATTGGTGAGTAAGTGAAACTGGCAATAGGGGCTTTCGTTATTTTTATAACGCCATCAGTGTATTTGTTGTCAGTGGTATCAGTTTCTCCAGAAACTACGCTAGCCTCTGCCCATATCAAGTAATCGCCTGGCATTACGCCAGTTGTGTTCCAAGTGAAGGTTAAGGTTACTCTTTCGTTAGGAGCCAGATTAGCTATGGTTTGCGTTCCAATTCTAATGAATCCAATCGGAGGCGGAGACCCTCCTGGTACTAACGCATAGTATCCATTTTCCTTGTGCACATTCAGAATCACTTCCGCATCCCAGTTCCACAGTGCAGTGTCCTCGTTGTCAATTACCAAATTGGTGGATAACGTCTCACCTGGCGGTGGAATTGCTGTTACTTCAAACTCAAGCATGAAGAGCAATCCAGTGCCAATGAAACCGCCACCCGTCGGTGGCCATGGCAATAGCACGCTTGCGACCATGGCTGAACCGTCGCCTGGTCCCGAGTGCCAATAAACAACCTTTGGCGGCGTCGGAAGCGGAAGGGTTGTTTTTCCATAGAAAACGTATGCTGGATCCCATGTTGGTTCAAACCAGCGAGTTACATTTATGATGCTGTCATTGTAATCCACACGGGCTTGCCAGGCGCAGAGATCTGATACATCTTCCACCCATAATGTTGCATTGAATCTATAGCCGATTGTCACGTAGGCTGGATCAAACATGTAGCTGGATGGGTCAAAATAAATTTTGGTCGAGTTCAAAGATTGTGCGTAGGCACTGACCGCGAAACTCTCAGTGAAATCTCCTTGGTTTTCAGCAACAACGGAAATGTCAATAGTGTCTCCAACTAATGCTTCAGAAGCAGAAGGCGTAACGCTGACGATAGCTACATCGTGTTCATATAATGTACTCATCCAGTCTATCATGTTGTTTGCAAGCCGAAGATTATCAGCATAGCCGATATTGGAATCGTCAATTGACTGTTCATCCGCAATCCCTAAGACTTTTCCAGCAACTATTTCGGAAACTGCAAGCATGATGTATCCATACTGGTCACGAATGATATCCACAGCGAATACGTAATCAACATGCAGGTCAGAGACCGGGGCGCTAAAGTATGCGGTAGTTACTCCATCTGTAACCGGATGTGGCGTAATGTCACTTGTATATCCACCATATCCTCCGCCAGTCCAAGTTATGCCAGAAAAGTTGGTTAGGCTTGTGTAAATCCATGGGTTGTCATCACCTATAACGAGCAAGCCGCCTCCATTCAACACAAAGTTGTGTATCGCCGACAACTCATCGGAGGTATAGTCATAGTGAGCTTGAGGAATGACGAACACCTCGTACATCTTTAATATGGTGGATGTTAAAGGTCCAGAGGTATGAGTTTCAATCATGTATCCTCGGTTGGTAAGGTTTGTAACCCAAATATTGTAGTATGCGATGCTGTCTGTTCCATGAGTTTGGTCAAAGAGGATATATCCTTTTATTGGTCTTATCTTCACAAGCTTTGTTGCAACATTGTTTGGGGTGAATTCTTCATTGGGCACTGGGGAAGCAAAGGCTGTGACGTTGTATATTCCTTCAACGATTGGAGTCCAAAGGTAACTAAGCCTATAGGACGCTCCACTCGACAATTCCGGAATCAACACTGAATCAGCTACTGCTCCATTAATGAATAGCTGCAATTCTACATCTGTTTCGTTGTTCAAGCCCCGATTGAACACTGTTGCGTTGAGCAAAACTGAAGTGCCAATTTCTTGCAAAACTGGAGCCTGCAAAGTCACTGCGAGCTCATGGTCGGGCGAGAAAGGTGTGAAAACTATAGTGTTAATGTAGTTAAGACTAGTCACATCTTCTGCAAGGATATGACCAACGCTGTTTGAGATGCCTACAGTAGCCGATACAGGTCCGTTATTGTATGCGTAGTTTAATTGTATTACGCCGTTCGAACCTAATATAGCTTCAAAGTTGGCTTCTATACCACGGTCGTAGAAAGCAACGACTTGCCACCTAATAACGACGTGATCAGGATCTGGTTGCCCAATGTATATGTCATCACCCGGTCTTTGGTTTGTCATCCAGTCGTCCCATGCTACAGCTATTGCCAGCTTTCTCGCCAACTCAGGTATACCGTTACTCAAACTGCTATCAGGCCCGATGAAAGTTATCAAACCGTTGCTTGAAACGTATATTGTCGTGTAGTTGATGCCGTAGAATGGAAAGTCAAAAGGTAAAGTGTAAGACCAGCTTGCATCGTCGGCGTGCCAACCCATTGGGACGCCACCGCCTACCCATTCAGATGGAAGGTACAAACGCATATAGAACCAGACAGCAACTTTCTTGGTTACGAAATTATTCGCTATGTATTCCTCGTCTATTACTGGCGGAGCATACGCGGTTATGTTGTAGGTTCCAGTCTTCGTTGGAGTCCATAAGTAATTGATGGTATAAGATGTCCCTACAAGTAGCTCAGGAATCGCCACAGAAAAAACCTCATTACCATCAATCATTAAATACAGTTCTGCATTAGTTTCGTTGTTTAATCCTATGTTTCGAACAGTAGCGTTTATCATTGTTGTAATGCCCGACTCAATAGAAGCTGGAACGACTAAAGAAACTGCCAGATCATGCTCGTATTTTACTGCCATCCACTCAACCATGTTGGTAAACATTATTTCATTATCGTCATCATACACGTAAGCAGCGAAGTCATTGGACATGCAAAGGACGTATCCGCCGACTTCAGCCCCTGCAATCAGCATGTGCACGTTGTAGGCGTCGTTTGCAATCCAATACCCCGGTGGAACTGCCTGTAACGAGTTGACAGGGTAGGATGCATATATGTAGTTTACATCTGTCATTAGAGGGTGCGAATGGTCGAAGTTGCTTGAAGACCCCGGGTTTCCATAACTCCCGGTGTAAGTGATGCCATATTCGCCGAGTATCGTTTGAACTGGGTACGCCAACTCATCTCCAATCCCCACAAAGCCTTTTCCTGAACTGATGAGGCCTTGAACTGCTGCAATCTCTGAGGGCAACCATGGGTAATTATTCCAGTCTTCTCCAACTATGAGAATGTCGTAGTCGACTAACAGCTCCGGCGTTAACGTAGAATATATGGTGTTCACGATATGACCCAAACTTTGGTAGAAGATTTTCAAGCTATCGCTGTGCAAAGATTCGCCGTGAGTCTCAATGAAACCTATTACTTTGGCATATGAAACTCGCGAAAGTATCGTTTTCACGTTGTTGAAAGTATCCGTTTCGCCAGGGACAGGAGGCGCATACGCCGTTACGTTATAGGTTCCCATTGGTGGTGTCCAAAGGTAAGAAAGGGTTGCCAATTCACCAACTGCCAAAGATGAAACCGTTAAGTTAGCTACTTGGACGCCGTCGAGTAACAAAAACAGTTCCACATTGGTTTCGTCATTTAAGCCCATATTCTCCACGGTGGCGTTCACTAAAGTGCTTTCGTTGGGTTTCAGATGAGTAGGACAGTTTATGGATACTTCAAGCTCGTGTTCAGGCTTCTGGTATTTTGACCATGTTATTGCGTTGTAGAGTAGTTGCAGATGATGGTGATAATATGGCGGTATGACTTCCAGCCATGGTGAGAGATACACCAAGCCTCTGTACGTGGCTATGGCGCTTTCTTGGTAATGCCCAAGTGCAAGATATTGACCTCCCACTAACTCGTTCGAATCCCATCGTCCGTCATAAGGCAGTGCGGTTCCGACTTGGGGAAACACCAGCGGTTTGGAACATTGGCGAAGACGGGATGCGTTCTGTTCACCAAATGCAAAAGGTCTGTTCCTGTTACGCCCCACGTGATGGCTTCATTCAATCCAAACAGTGGCGCCAGTTTGTTGTTGTTAGGTACCCGATTGTAAAGGGTTCCTGCAGTGGCTACGAGCCCGTGTCCTTCGAGAACATATCGCCTGATTGCTTCAATTTCAGAGTCTGTAAACTGCCAACCCATCCCTGGATCGTACGCACATGAAATAATCAGCGCATCCGCCTCGGTAGCTGCAATATCTTCGTAGGTGATGCTGCCTTTGTTTAATGTTGTATAGTCAATGTAGACCATTGTGTCGCCAAAATTGCGCCATTCTGTGTTCAATACTTGCCAATTAGTGATGCTTTCACCGTAAATGTTGCCCGCGGAATGCAGCACAACCGCTTTCACTGGAATTCCAACGTAAATGAACCCCTGAAGAACATTATTCTCTACGCTTGTTTCGTCTAGCACTGGCACGACATATAAAGTCACATTGTATAGTCCTTCAACCAGTGGATTCCATGACAAGCTTATTGTTGCGGCTTCACCGCTGGCTAGAAAGCCTAAGGACACGTTGTCTACCATGGTGTCATTTGCCAAAAGTCGAACAACAACGCCAGTCTCATTGCTTTCCCCAAAATTGAGTACAGTAGCATTTATTGTTGCTGTGCCAGCAGGCTTTACGTAGGGCGGAGTTTTCCATGCGTAGGCTATTAGCTCGTGGACGGGTGGATTTTGTTCAACAGACTTTCTAGCATTGATTCTTCCATATCCATAATAAACGTCGAAACCCGGGTCGCCCAGATCATCAGCTGAATATCGCAGCCACAGCCTCACCCAATCCCTTGTTTTAACTGGAAAACGGCTCCAAATCAAGGCAGCGACACCCGAAACATGCGGAGTAGCCATCGAAGTACCGCTTGCAGAGGTGTAGCCCCAAGGAACCGTAGAATAAATATCGACGCCTGGCGCTGCCAGTTCTATCCAGTCGCCCCAATTTGAGAACCAAGCCTTATTGTCCCATTGATCTGTAGCAGCAACCGCAACGACTTCGTCATAGCCCGCGGGATACAGTTTCATATTGGTATTATCATTTCCTGCGGCGGCAACAACGAGCACTCCGGAATTATAAGCATATCTAACTGCATCATGCAGCAGTTCGCTGTCGCCATATCCACCTAGGCTCATGCTGATTATATCAGCGCCTTGATCCACTGCGTGTATAATCCCATTGGCAATCCAGTCCCAATAGCCCCCGCCACCACTGTCTAAGACTTTTTCGGCCATAATTCGCACTTGAGCCAGTCCAGCTATTCCAACGCCATTGTTAATGACTGCCGCAATAGTGCCCGAAACATGGGTTCCGTGACCATGATCATCAAAGGGATCATTGTCGTTATTTACCCAATCGTAACCTAGAGGAACATAGTTTGCGGAAAGGTCCTGATGAGTATAGTAGATGCCTGTGTCCACTACAGCTACTAAGACGGATGGATCGCCCATGGTGATGTTCCATGCCCACTCCGCCTCTATTCTCTGTGGCCCCCACTGAGTGCTCCAGTATGGATCATTTGGAACAAACTGGATTTGAGCCTTCATGCTTGGCTCTATGTAACTTGCTAACCCATTAGCGTGGGTTTCTTCTACAAAAGCTGTGATCAAAGCGGATGAAATCTCAACAACTGCGGCTCTAATCTCGTTCCCAATTGATACCGTGTTGACAATTTTTGCTTGGTATTTGGCCGCCAGTTTCTCTAATTGTGCGTAGATGGCTGGTTTCCCAAAGTTGACCCCCACTACTAATCTCGTTATATTGCCGTCGACGTAGGCGAAGTCACTCCATCCGTTTGTCTCGTTGAAGTTCCATTTATCTTCGAAGTGCTGGGACGTTTGCTGGGAGCCCTCTGAGGTCTTGTCTTGTTGCACTGCTCCTCCAGCGTCTCCTTCAGACAAGCCTTTAGCTACCCTATCAAATTTGTCTACGTTGTATGAAGGGGGAACATCATTGGTTTTGGAGGTTTCCGAGAAGTTTTCGTTCAAAAACTCGTTAACGGTGCCTTCAGCAGTTATTTGAGGCGCATAGGCTGTGATGCTAAATGTACTTGCAAGAATGAGTAGTATCATAAGTAAGGCAATTGATTTTTTCATTTTATTTCTCCTCTCTTGGCACTCATAGTTATTCTAGCAATTTATTTAACGCTTGTGAAAGATTATACTAGTGCTTTACAAGCTTGTTAAAAGTAGAAGGTTTAGAATGCATTTAAAGGTGAAAAGAACATTCACATCTCCTATGAAAACCTAACTAAGGCGAATGTGAAATGACTGCCATCGATAAGATTCTCAGCTTGAATCGTGAACATGAACAATGGCGACAGAGCTGCATTAACCTCATACCTTCCGAGAATATTACAAGCCCTGCGGTTCGTTCTCTTCTTTCCTCCGAGCTTGGACACAGATACACATCTAGAGACAAATTCTACATGGGCACCCGCTTTATCGACGAAATAGAACAAAAGGGAGAAGCCCTAGCCACCAAAGTCTTTAATTCCCAGACCGCCGACCTACGACCACTCTCCGGACACATAGCCGACTTAATCTTCTTCTCCTGCTTCACTAAACCCAGAGACACGATAATGTGCGTTTCACCAACCGAAGGAGGCTACCCAGGAATCTGGAAGCAGGGCATTACAAAACTTCTAAACTTGAAAACAATTGGTTTCCCGTCTTCAAAAGAAAACATGAACATTGATGTCGAATTAGCTGAGAAGTTGATTCTGCAGAAAAAACCCAAAGTCATAGTTTTCGGGGCGAGTTTGTTTCTGTTTCCACACCCTTTAAAGAAGCTTGCCAAAGCTGGGCAGGAGATAGATGCTCACGTTGGCTTTGACGGCTCTCACGTCTTGGGCTTAATCGGGGGAGGAGAATTTCAAGACCCTCTCCGTGAAGGCGCCTCGGTTCTGTTCGGGTCAACACACAAGAGCTTCTTTGGGCCACAAGGAGGAATTATTTTGGCTGACAAGGAACATGGTGGAATCACCAAGCCTCAAATTCATCCGGCATACGTTGATAACGCCCATTGGAATCGAATTGCAGCTTTAACCCTCGCCTTAGCCGAGATGCAGCAGTTTGGAAAAACATATGCCCGACAGGTTGTTGAGAACGCTCAAAAACTAGCAAAGACATTAGCTGAACACAACTTCCCCGCAGCATGTCCAAATCTTGGATTCACAAAATCACATCAAGTATTTCTCGACTACGGCGGCTACAAAAAAGGTCGAACGGTGGCAAAAAAACTGGAAGAGGCTAACATTATCGTTGACTGCGGTGTCAGGCTTGGCGTCTGCGAACTCACGCGAAGAGGGATGAAAGGAAAAGAAATGCAACAGGCTGCGGAGTTTATTAAACGAGTTATAAAAGACGACGAGAACCCTAAGAAAGTCAAACTTGAGGTAGCAAAGTTTATGGCTGATTTTCAGAAGGTACAGTATTGTTTCGAGTAGAGTGGTTCTATCATGTTCTGAAGTGGGGGATTATTTTTTCGCTGATGAGGTTTATGGCTTCTTTCACGTTGGCGCCTATCGGCGAACCCACGACAAACTGGGATATGCCCGACTTTAACAGTTCAGCAATGCGTTCGATGCACATGTCGGGTGTACCGCACACAGAAAACGCATTTATCATTTCGGGCGTTACTCCGCCGAAGGCTCGACCCCAATCGTTGGCTTTCAAAGCTTCTTTGATTTCCTCAGCTTTTTTCACGTCAATCCCATGCCTCTCCAAGACTTGAGGCGGACTGCCAGCCACGATAAAAGACACCACTGGCACCGCTGCTTTGTTGGCTTTCTTTATGTCTTCATGCACAGAGAACGAAGTGTAAGCGGCTACATCGATTTCATTGAGTTTTTTGCCCGCTGCCTTAACACCTTCTTTTACACAGCTTACAGCGTACTCCACATCTTTCGGGTGGCAGGCGTTAATCAAGACGCCGTCGCCCATTTTGCCAGCGAACTCGAGCATTTTTGGACCTTGAGCCCCAACGTAGACAGGTATGGTGCCTCTTGGTTTGAACAGAAACTTGGCGCCAGCTGTCTTGAAAACTTCGCCGCTGTAAACGACGCTTTCTCCACTGGTTATTTTTCTGAAGATATCGATAGCTTCTTGAACCGCTTTTAGGGGCTTTTCCATTTCAACTCCAACGCTTTCTAAAGTTGTTTTGTCTCCAGCACCTATACCCAATACCACTCGACCCGGAGCCAACTCATTCAGTGTAGCCATCGCTTGCGCTGTGAAAACTGGGTTCACCATGTAAGGGTTGGTGACTCCTGGACCAAACGTTATCTTGTTGGTGTAGATGGCTGCGGCTGTAAGTGTGACGTAAACATTACGGTTGTTAAAGTGGTCAGTTATCCAAAGGTTACTGAAGCCGCCCATTTCAGCTTGGACAGCGTAATAGATTATTTTCCAGTAGGGTTCGCGGGGCACGAATTCTATTCCAAACTTCACCATATTTCTCTCTCCTTTAAGATTCCAACTCCGCTTTTATTTGTTCAGCCACGTTTTCCATTTGCAGCTCACCGAAGGCGTTGATGGTTTTTTCGGGTTCAAGCAACAGCGCGGCTTCTAGCAGTGCGGCTAATCCTGTCTCACTTTTAAGGACGCTTTGCTGCCAATGATGAAGTATTGTGTTCGCAAGTTGGCTCGACATTTTTTCATCGTTTTTGGATGTTAAAATGAAGTCAACAAGTTTGTCTGAGAGCGCACCCCACTTCCCGATAGGGATTAACTCAACAAGTTTTCGATAATCCACGAGATTTCACCCTTTTTACAAGAGACATTAGTTTGGAGTCAAGTCACCTTTTAAAAGTTGCTACAAAGCCGAGAGAATTTTACATAAAGTCTGAGAGGCTGCGTTGCGTTATCGGTTCCCTTTTCGGTTTGGCTTCTTCTGTTTCAGGGAACAGAACGAGTTGCCCGTACACGCCATCATAACCAGGTGTAACCTTCACTTTCTCCTCTCTAACTCGAACGATTGCGTCTGCCACCACAGGTTCAACGATTTCTGACATGTCCCCCACAGAAGCATCAACCAGCACCGAGTATTCGTCTCCGAACCTCGCAATCAAAGCGTTGTAGATTTCCCACACTTTTTGGACGCTGGGGTAGGATGCGCCTACAACAGTGGCAATAATCTCTGATAGAGGCAGAAGATGCATGTAGCCTATGGAGTTCTGAGGCTGGAACCCTACTTGTCTGTCTGCAAGTTCTTCAACGCGCTGTTCCACGCCTTTTGTAAGGTTTCGTCGGCACACGGGGCAGCGGTTTCCAAATTTGATGGCTTCTTGCGGGGGCAACGAAACCTTGCAGTTTCTGTGCCCAGTCCAATGATACTTGCCGTAGGCAGGGTCAGTTTCAATAGTGAATCTAAAGCGGTTGGTGTCTTTTTTGCGAATCGCGTCAACCACTTCATTGTATGTTAGCTTCTCGAGTTCGAAAACGTTGGCTTCTCTGCCCATTCGCCAAGGCCAATGGCTGTGGCTGTCGCTGTTTGAAACCAAGGTGAATCTGTCAAGAGTGCTCAAGCGCCAGTTCATAGGCGGATCAGATGACAAGCCAGTTTCTAAGGCTGAAATATGTTTGGTAGTGTCTTGATAGCAGTCTTCGATACGGTTGAAGCCGCTGAAGGCACCGAACAGGCTGAACCATGGCGTCCAAGCGTGGGCTGGAATAACCATGTTTTCACTATCGACTTGCATGATTTCTTCGACGAGTTGAGGCGCCGTTAGGTCGAGGATAGGTCTGCCGTCGCTTGCAAGGTTACCGTATCGTGTTAAGCGGTCGTTGATTTGAATTGCTGTTTCCAAACTGGGCGTTAAAATTACGTGGTGAATCTTTTTTATGTCACCTTCAAAGGTAAAGATTGTTGCTACTTCACCCGTTATCATGTAGTGGATAGATGATTCTAGTTCTTTAACTGGCTTGTATAGGCTTGTGTCTGAAGCCTCGACCAAATCTCGTTTAAGTTCTTCAAGCCATCGTGGGTGAGTGAAATCACCAGTTCCAACGAGGTTTAAGCCCTTTATTCGAGCGAAGCGTGTTATTTCAGCGATGCTCATTTTTTCGCTTGTAGCTCTGCTGAAACGGCTGTGAATGTGGAGGTCGGCTATTACCCTCAACTTTAGTTGTCGCCTCTGTCGCCAACATGCTTTTGAAGCACTTTTTCCCAGTCGATTCGATAAAGGGCGATTATAACGATAATTAAGGCTATGGTTGTGATTATCATTCCGATAAGGTTTCCTCCCTCCCCAAATATCAAAACGAGAACGTCGCCCCAAATCTGCCCGAAATATACCAAAAGAGCGATCATCAATGCTTTTCCGATTAAGGCGGGGATAAACGCCTTATAAAATTTGTATCTCAGAATCCCCAATGGTATAAATAGCAAGTCGTCTGGCAACGGCGTCAAAGCAAAGATAAAAATGGCTAACGGTCCATAGCGGTCAAAGAGTTTTACTAGGTAGGTCATTTTTCTTTGGCGTTCTTCGCTCATGATTCTTCTTCCAAAATAGCCTAATACGTATCCAGACCCTTCGCCTATTGCTGAGCCAACGCCACCAGCGACTATGAGCAGGATAGGGTCCCATTCGCCTGTGAGACTAAGTGCGAAAATTATCAGCGTGTATGGCACTGGAATGATTATTGAGGCTGTTCCTATGAAGCTAATTAGGAAGACTCCGAAGTAGCCGTATTGGATTAAGAGTTGCCAAAGACTTTGGAATAGTTCCTCGAATGCCAAGCGTGTTTCATCTCTGCTTTTCTCAGCGATGTTATCGTGGACATGCTTAAGCGTTGCTGTGTTTTAATCCATTTTTTGGTTAGAAAAAAGATTAGGGAAATCAAGCCGTTAACTGAACGTGTTTGCTAAGTTCTTGAGCTACATCTGCCAATCCGAGTTTGGTTAGTGTAGACTTGGTGGGTATTCCTCGGCTATCCCATCCTCGTTTCTTGTAATACATCTGCAGCATGGCTTCGTATTTTGCTTTGTCAAGCTTGCTGCCTTTCATTGGACCTTTAGTTAAGGGCTCAGCGAACCATCTGGCTGGCACCATGTCCATAGTGCTGTTCCATTGTTTTCCGAATTCTCGCACCCAAAAAGCTCTAATCAAAGCGTAGGTTCGGTCGGCGATTTTGTACATGTCCTCTAGTGTCATACTCATGCCTGTGGCAGCCTTCATGAAGCGTGGATACCAGTCTAATTCAAAGCCCACCTCAACCCATGGAAGACGACAAGTCGTCAAGCCTTCAAACATGCCGCCCCTTATGCGTTGAAGCTCAATGACCTTGTCAACTTTGGTTTCGTCGTAGCTTTCCCGTCCATACTTGACTTCCCAAGATATGACCCACGCGTCTTTGTGATGCGCTCCCGATGCGGCTGTTCCATACGCTAACGCCATAGCTGGTGTTGTGTGGCAGTCGTAGGCTGAGATTTCTAATCCTTTCACATGCATTGCCCAGTTCTTCGAGTTTTTGCCTATTTTCTCTGAAGTATAGCGTACTCCTTCCGCAAGCATTGCGCCCATCTTGCCCTTCCTGTAAGTAATGTCATCTATCAGCTCCTTTGCTTTCTCAAAGTCACCCCACTCAATCTTAGAGCCGACGAGTTTTTTCTCCGACGCCTCCATAGAGAAGCCTATTATATTGCCAGTTGATATCGTGTCCAATCCGTAGTCATCGCACAAGCGGTTAAGATGAGCAACCTTCTTCAAGTCGCCCAACCCAATGTCAGAGCCGAGCAACGTCACGTTTTCATAGTCCAATTCAGCTGGTTCGTTGTCGGTGTCTGTAATCACGTTGCCACAGGTCATGTTGCACTGTGGGCATCCTCGATTGGAAACCTTTAGTTTTTCCATTGCGAAGCCGCCGATAGCGTCTGCTTGGTCGAAGACTCCTTCTTTGAAGTTGCAGGTTGGCAAAACGCTGTTTTCTTGACTCCACTCGATTGTTGACATTGTGCCTTGGCGTTTCCAGAACTTGTAGTTGGGTTTAGCTAAAACTTCCTTGTAACCGTCCATGCCTAACTTTTTGAGTCCTTTCATGTCGGCTGCTGGCAACTCTTTGGTTCCTTTAATCGCAACTGCTTTGAGGTTCTTTGAACCCATAACAGCGCCTATTCCCGGTCTGCCGCCTCCTCTGCCCTCTTGAGAGACTACGTTTGCGAATTTTACCTTGTTTTCTCCAGCCTGCCCGATGGCTACAACGCCTGTTGTGCTGCCGTATTTTTTCTTCATGTTTTTCTCTGTTTCGAAGATTCCTTCTCCCCAGTAGTCTTTGGCGTCGAGGAACTCAGTCTTGTCGTCTTCGACTTTGATTATGGTCGGCTTCTCAGCTTTGCCTTCCACAACCATAGCGTCGTATCCTGCCTTTCTGAGCATGACGCAAGCCCACGTGCCGATGTTGCCGTCGCCATAGCCATTCGTCAATGGACTCTTAGCCGCCACGACGAGTTTGCCGCTGCTCGGTAACGAGGCGCCCGTCAGAGGACCAGTAGCTAATACTAATCGGTTTTCAGGCGAGAAAGCATCTGTGCCTGGCTTCAGTTCATCCCAGAGAATTTTAGCGGCGAAGCCTCTTCCACCCAGCCAATTCAACGCAAAGCTGGAGTCGAACTCTTGTACTCCTGTCTTTCGCCTAGTTAGGTTAACTCTTAAAATCTTGCCTGCCCAACCCTTCATGAATGTGCACCATCCCCATGTGAGAATTCTACATATTCAAGCCTTCGAGTATTTGATGTTTTTGCAGAAACTAGAAGACTAGGCAAAACAGGCAAGTAGGAAGCCTCCACAAAGCTCTTGATGATGGCACTAAGAGCGAATCATCACCATCAAGCACACAAATCCTTCAGCCACATTTGGACATGTCGGAAGTTGTTGTTACAAACAGTCAGCGATTCCGTGTTCAACTACTTCTGTTCACACAGCTCCAGCTCCAGCGCGCGCAGGATGGTGATGACGCTAAGGCGCAGTTTGTCACCACCACGTACACAACTCAATCAGCCCTACAATCACATTCTGCAAATGAACCCACACACATTTAGCACAGAAGCAACTCGTGCACTTGAGGCAGCCTAAATAGATTTGTGCCACATTTTTGGGTAGACGCCGCGAGGCATGAGCACCCTTGTGGTTTTGGCTATCAAGCCGCGGTTTAGTTGAAGTGCTTCTTCGGTTGAGACCAGCGCTGTGGCAGTGGCTACTGCTTCACCTTTTTGAGTCATGATTGCAACTGTGTCTTTTGATTTGATTTCTGAGTCGATTGCCAACACGCCTGGTGCTGCTAAGTTGGCTCCATGGCATATGGCGTCTACAGCAGAGTCTCGTACAATAATTTTCGGCAACGGTTCCAAAACCTTTTCCATGGGGTGGATAAATCGACGCAGCACGGCGTCATCTTTGGTTTGCTGCCACAGGTCCTGATAGTATGCAATATCGTGTAGCGTAACTATGCCAGCGTCTTCGGTGAATGGTCCCGCCCTTGTCCGTCTCAACTCCTGCATGTGGGCGCCCACGCCTAACGCCTCTCCAACATCGTAGCACAGTTTACGTATATATGTGCCAGCCTCGCAGCCCACTTGAAAAAGCACTTCCTTGTCGTAAATTTCCAAAAGATTGAGATAATAGATTTTCCTAGTGCGCAGTCTCCGTTTAACTGAAGCTCGAATCGGCGGACGCTGATAGATAACGCCAGTAAACTCATCGAGAACCGACTTGATTTTGCCTTCGGACGCCTCTCCATGCAGCCTCATGACACACACGTATTCTTTGCCCGAAAGAAGCAATGCTTGAACAATCTTGGTTGCGTCTTCCAACGCTATGGGCAAAACTCCCGTCACTTTTGGATCAAGTGTGCCTCCATGTCCTGCATGTCCCACGCCCAGCAGACGTTTAACCCAGGCAGTGACCTCGTGACTGCTTGGACCAGCGGGTTTATCTAAGTTGATGACTCCAAATTTTATGTACGCCTCCATCGGGCGTTCTGATGGCTTGCAGCCGTAGCGAGAGTCGGGTTCCTCCTCTGCCTTAACTAGAAGTGTGCGTTTGATTTCCCAAGGCGTCGTCAGTCTAGGCATTGATGTTTTCACTTTTGTTGAGAAATGAGTCTAAATCAGTTTAAAAATTTAGTGTTCTGAAAGTAAAGCATTTTCTTTCTATCTTGATATTAATGAAGTGTGAGAGTGAGGCGGTTAAAGTTAAAGTTACTGGGCACGTTCAACAACAACATACAATGAGAAAAAAATTGAAACTAGCAATCATACAGTTCCGCATTCTATAACAGTTGATGAGGAAGTGAAGGGTGGGTCGAGAGGGAAAAACTTACTAGGGTGCGCTGTATCTGAAAATTCTCCTAAGGAGGGCTGTTGAGCGAACCTTTATCGTCATTAGCTTTTTTAGTGTGGCGTTGCTGACTTTGTAATACGCCACGAGGAGCTTTAATGCCGGGCTCCGCTCTATCAGCTTCAGCTTCCAAAGCTTTTCAATCAAGTTGATTTCTCTCTGGCGCTGTGCAACGTGCACCCAAACGTCCACATACATTTGATTCGACCTCACACCCTTGTCTACTGCTGGCAGCAAGATAAACTATGTAGGAAGACTTAATATAGCAGTTGTTTCACACAGCGCAACGTTTCCCAAAATGAAAAATTATCTAAGCCGATATATATCTCAAAATGTCCACATTTAGGTCGAGTCGCAACAAACTATCTAGCCAGATGCCTCACTTATTTTTGAAGAGAAAGAGAAAAGAAGTTTTTGCATGTTATGTTGGGGGAGCTAGCTCTCTTGCCCTTTCAGCCGCCCTAGTTACAGCCGTGATGATTGTGGCTTTTAGACCACTTCTTTCCAGTTCCAGCAATCCCTCAATTGTTGTGCCAGCGGGTGTAACAACCATATCTTTCAGTTTGGCTGGGTGCTCGCCTGTTTCAACCACCATTTTAGCTGCGCCTAACGTTGTCTGTGCTGCTAGCACTATGGATATGTCCTTGGGAAGCCCTAGTCGTACGCCTGCGTCGGCTAAAGCATCGATTATTAGGTAGATGTAGGCGGGACCGCTGCCCACTAAACCCGTGGCGAGGTTCAAGTATTTCTCGTCTAAGCGAATGACTCGCCCCAACAGACTCAGCATGCCTGTGGCTGTGGTCAACTGTTCCTTGGTAACGTTCTCAGCGGGGCAAACTGTAATCATGCCTTCACGAACCTGAACAGCCATGTTGGGCATGACGCGCACAACTGGGACATGCTTTGGCAAGTGTTTGCGATAGAAGTCGAGAGTTACGCCAGCGGCAATGGATACAAGTATTTTTCCGGTTTTCATGGCGGGCGCAATTTGTTCCAGAACCTTGGCTACGTCGGCGGGTTTGACAGCGATTATGCTTATGTCGGCGAAAGCAGCCGCCTTTTTGATGTCGCTGAGGCATTCAACTTTGTAGGTTTTGGTTATGTATTTGGCTCGGTCTTCGATTATTTCGTAGGCTCGAATCTGATCTGGGCTGTACTTGCCTGATTTTAGTAAGCCTGCGATTATGCCTTCACCCATCTTGCCTGCGCCGATGACGGTTACCTTAGCTGTTTTCTTCATTGGCTTGCTCATTTTGTTTCCTCTCTGTTGATTGCGTTTGGATTAGTATGGCTCTGACAATTAAGTCTTTCATCTGTTAGTTGATTGTGGTAGCCTTGTGTGTTCAGATGTTGTTGAACACGCAAATGCACAGTGTTCATGAGTGAATCAGGTTCGAAAACCCTTTAAAGCGTCTGCAAACTCATTCATAAACCGCGAATGGACAAGGGCGTGCCGGGTTCTCCTAGTCTGGTAGGGAGCAGAAAAGGGACGCAAACTCTTGCTCAAGCCTGGAGTCACCAAAAGACTTCAAACCAGCAAGTCTGTGGCCCGAAAGGGCCGCGTGGGTTCAAATCCCACACCCGGCGCCAAACATTGTGTGGTTCAGATGTGATTGTTTTAACTTGCTTTAGGAAACAAGATAAAAGACTGATGCAACTAAAAAATCGTGTGTGGTGAACAGCCTATTGGAAAGAGAACTCTACGAGGTCATAATAATCGGTTCTGGACCCGCAGGGTTGACTGCAGCCATATACACCAGTCGAGCTAAACTGTCAACGTTAGTGATAGGCGGCGCCTCTTGGGGTGGGCAGTTGATGCTCACCAGCGAAGTGGAGAACTATCCAGGCTTCCCAGACAGCATACTTGGACCAGACCTTATGGCAAAAATGCGAACGCAGGCTGAACGCTTCGGCGCCAAAATCATGTTTGAAGACGTCACATCGGTTGATTTTTCGTCCCGACCCTTCAAGATCATGGTGAGCGACAGGGTTTTCAGAGCTAAGGCTGTGATTGTTGCGACTGGAGCGTCGACTAAATGGTTAGGCTTGCCTTCTGAAGCGAGGCTTAGGGGAAGAGGTGTCTCAGCCTGCGCTACCTGCGACGCGCCTTTTTTCAGAGACAAGAAGGCGGTTGTGATCGGCGGAGGCGACACTGCCATGGACGAAGCTTTAGCGCTGTCCAAATATGCTCGAGAAGTAACCGTTGTCCACAGGCGGGATCAGTTGAGAGCGAGCAAGATTCTTCAAGACCGCGTGTTCGCCAACAAAAAAATCAACTTTGTTTGGAACAGTGTGGTTGTAGACATCTTGGGCAGGGACAGAGTTGAAAGCGTCAAGTTGAAAAACGTACAAACAGGCGGAGAATCAACGCTGTCGACAGACGCAGTTTTCGTAGCCATTGGGCACAAACCCAACACTGACATTTTTAGGGGTCAAATAGACTTGGACGAAAAAGGCTACGTAAAGGCGTACAACGAAACCAAGACAAGCGTGGAGGGGGTTTTCGTGGCTGGAGACAACCAAGACATCCGATACAAACAGGCGATCACAGCTGCGGGCGCTGGATGCAAAGCTGCTTTAGACGCTGAGAAATACTTGCTGGAGCATCCAATTTAGGGAGGTGCAGGCAAAGGTATGGTTCACATTTTCTGCCAGAACAACAACTGTCGATGCATAATTCATCTGGACGACACCACGCACTGGAACTACAAGGGCAAAGTCAAATGTGAAAAATGCGGCACAGAAATCGAAGTTGAAATTCACGACGGAAAAGTCATCTCACCATAAAGAATAAGATGAACGCGCTATCTAGCGTCAACAATTTTAAAACACGAAGGGTTAATTAGCTTCCACGGCGATATTTTTTCTGATTACGATGATAAGAAACTCGGTAGCCGTTTCTTCCAATATGCTCTGGCTCAGGGTCCTCACCAACAGACTTGAACTGCAGATAGATATGCCTATGCCTATGCACATGTTCGATATGTGGCTATGGCTTCTCGCTCTAGCAACAGTTCTGGTGTTGGCTGCTGTAGTAGCAGTGCATCTGTCAACTCGAACAAGTCAAAGAGTACCTTCAGTTACTTCAACACCTTCGAGGATTGAAAACCCACACACCATGACATTGGTACAGGAAGCAGATCAAGCCACAGATGAGACCACGAAGCTCCAAAAAGTGGTGGAGTTGGTCAGACCGACGCTGACCGATGATGAACGCCGTATACTTAACGAAATTGTCATGGCGGGAGGCGAAATCCTTCAAAGCGACCTCCCAGAGAAATCCGCCTTCTCCAAGGCAACAGTAAGCAAGCTGATCAAAAGCCTCGAAACCATGGGCATAGTGACCCGAGAAAAACACAAATGGACATATTGGGTGCGAATATCAGAAAAACTAATTTCACGAACCAAAAACACATAGAAACCCTTTTAAAGGTTTTCCAAACAAAACAAGTTTGAATTATGACTCTTTGTTGTAAAAAACCTTAACAGCCCCTTTTTCCATATAGTAGATTAAAGCAAGTGTAAGAGGTGTCAAAAATGACCTACAACAAAAGCCTTCTTGCCATCCTAGCAATTGTAACATTCGCTCTGATTGCTACCGTTGCAACCGCAACGTATGCAAGCAGCATGATGACCGCACAGCGCAACGACCTAAACCATGAAATGTCCGAGGAACAATGCGAAAGCATGATGGAAAACATGCACAGCGCGGACGATCACAGTTCAATGACGAACAACTCTGACCACAACGGTATGATGAATGCAAACGACGTAAGCGGTATGGGTGGCATGCACACCGCGGGAAGCGGTGGCTGCCATTAAAAACTACAAACCAAAAAAGTCTTTTTCTTTCTCTTCTTAAGTTCTTAAAAAAATTAAAATGAAATATTATTGTTCCGCTAGAACTTCTAACGGTTGAAACAATGACCGATTCTGGTTACAAGGATTGGGACCGCATTTACAGAGAGTATCCTCTTGAAGAATTGCCATGGGAACTCGGAAAGCCCAGAAAAGTCTTAGCCGATTTGATTACGAGTGGCAAGGTCAAGCCCTGCAAAGCCTTAGACGTTTGTTGCGGTGCTGGAACAAACACGGTTTATCTGGCTCAGCGAGGCTTCGACGTCGCTGCTATTGATATTTCGAAGCAAGCCATCAAATTTGCTAAACAAAAGATGAGAGAGGCAGATGTAGAGATTCAGTTTGTACTAGGTAACTTTGTGACCTTGCCCATGAGAGAGGAGGAGTTTGAGTTTGTTTTTGACATGGGCTGTTTTCACCACGTGGTGGTTGAGGATAGAGAGAAATTCATCAAAGGTTTGTGTCGAGTTTTAAAACCTAAAAGGGGTAAGTATCTTCTGGTTTGTTTCAGCGACAGAAACGGTCCCGCTTGGAACCATTTCAGCAAAGAACAACTGGTCAATTATTTTTCAGGTCAATTCAAGTTTCACAGTTTAAGACATTTCGGTTCGGTTGAAGGCAACGGATACATGCGTTTTTTCTACAGCGCCTTGATGCAACGGCTCAACAAACTGTGTGTATAAATGCTGATTCTGCGATGTTTAATAGCCTGCAAAATTCTCCTTTTTAATCTGTTTTTGAGGCACGCCGAGGGTGTTGAGCAAGTTTTCCATTGCCTCGACCATTGCTGGGGGACCACAGGTGTAGAACACTGTTTCATCGTAGTCAGGTATCTCCCGTTTTAGCATTGAGGCGTCGATTCTTCCCACATAGCCCTTCCAACCTTCGCTGGATTCCTCAACAGTAAACACAACTTTAAGATTCTTGTTCCGTTTCTGCATTTCCTCAAGTTCCGCTTTGAAAGCAATGTCTTTTTCACTGCGGTTAGCGTAGAGAAGCGTAATCTTGGTTTTGAGTTGCCTGTCTGTGCAGTATCTAATTATGCTAATTAACGGGGTTATACCAATGCCGCCTGAAAGCATACCTATCTTTTCATGTTCTCCTTCAAAGGTGAAGTTGCCGTAGGGCGCATCTATTCTTGCCCAATCGCCCACTTTTAAGGCGTCTAAGGCATTAGAAAACGGGTGACCAGTAAGCCTCTTAGTGAATTCTATGAAACCGTTCTCTGTTGGACTTGTGGAAAACGAAAAATGTTTTCGCAGCTTCTCATTCCCAGCGTTTATCGTGACAAACAGGAATTGACCTGCCTTGTAGTTTAAAGGCGCTGGTCTGGGAAATCTGAAGCTTTTCACGTTGTAAGTGCGCGAAATAACATCTTGCAGGCTTGTCTCAAACTCCATGAAGATTTCCACCCTAACATCAGCTTGTATCACATTTGTTGTCGTGGTGTTCCTTAATAATTTTGAGCCGCCGCAAACACAAACTAACCTTCTAGAAACGTTTTTTAAGACATCAAACGGTTTCTTCAAATAAGCAGAGTGTCATGGTCTATGGTTCAGACAAAGCACATCATCAATTGCCCAAAATGTGGCTTCACTTTTGATATAAGTTATGGCAGAGCATTTGCGTGTAGCGGTTGCTCATCGATTGTGCAGTGCGGCTTGGCGAAATGTCCCAGATGCGGACACGAATTTCCCCTACCTGGGCAGTATGGGCAGACATACAGAAAGTATGCGAAAAAGCCTCAAGTCACACGGTGAACTTAAAGAGTTAAGACAAACCATACTTGCTTACAAGAGGACTACGCTTGAGGTCAGATGACACCCCGCTTTCCAATCGCCTAAAACCGCGCTTGGTAGTTTTTGATGTTGAGGGAGTGCTGGTTCCAAAGAGACGTTATCTGCTTTTCGAAGCTTCTCGGCGACTAGGCATTGTGAGTTTTCTCAAAATACTCTGGGCTGGTTTCCTCTATGAATCTGGGTTGACTTCTCTTGAAACCGCTCTCCGCAGAATCTACAAACAATTGCGCGGACTCTCCTTCAACGACCTTTTCCAACTCTACAAAAAGATGCCGTTACAACAAGGCGTGAAAGAAACCTTTAAACGGCTAAAGGAGGAGAATTGCAAAACCGCACTGATAAGCTCCGGATTGCCCCAGCCCTTCATCGAAGACCTAGCGTCACAACTTTCCAGCGAATACGCCTTTGGTCTTGACTTACAGGTTGTTGATGAGCGCTTGACTGGTCAAATTAGTGGAGACGTCATCAAACCCGAAGGCAAAGCCATTATCCTGAAGAAAATCCAAGAAAAGGAAGAAGTTGCACCCAAAGACTGCGCCGTAGTCGCCGACGACAGAAACAATCTGCCTTTGTTTCAACTCTGTTCAAAAAGAATTGGGTACAACCCAGATTTTCTTTTAGCCTACAAGGCAGACATAGCTACGAAGGGTGACCTAAGAGAAGTGGTGCCACTTCTTATAGGCAATTCTAAAAATACTCAATCTATTTCGAAGCGTGAATTGCTTCGAGAAGCCATTCATATAACTGGCTTCTTTGTTCCAGTTTTCACTTTGCACCTATCCCTAAAGCATGACTTTGTAGCTTTACTGATTTTTGTTGTTATGTTGCTCTATATCATGTCTGAACTTGCCCGTATGTTACGCGTGAACCTCCCTGTTCTATCAACAATCACGTGGAAAGCCGCGATACAACCAGAAATTCATGAGTTTGTAACTGCGCCTATTTTTTTCGCAATAGGCATAATATTGGCACTGCTTCTGTTTCCCCCGCCTGCCAGTTACGCTGCAATTGCAATATTCACATTGGGGGATGGCTTTGCCACGTTGTTTGGAAAGGCGTTTGGCAGTCACGTCTTCGTCTACAACAAGGGCAAAAAAGTTGAAGGGACCCTTTTTGGCTTTTTCTTCGCTTTGATTGGCGCTTCAGTGTTCGTAGACCCGTTGAAAGCTTTTGCAGCTGCAGCGGTCGGAATGGCTGTTGAGACGCTCCCAGCGCCAATAAACGACAATTTGACAATACCATTAGCCGCTGGACTAACATTGTTGCTTCTTCCATGAAAAACGACAGCACCTTCTTTCTCTCTAACATCCAATTGGCTTAAGTATTTGATTGCTTTTACAAGTCTAAGATTTAACAAGCAAAAATCCTTCAAAACTTTCAGAAATGGCATGAGGAAATGAATTTGACGTCAACGGAAACCCCTTTGAAGCGCTTAATCGTAAGATGGACTGCGCCTAAGGGCTTTGCCGCCATAACAGTGTTCTTTATTTTAACATTAGGCATCGAAGTTTTGATAGTGTATGCTTTCCAAATGTTCGGCTTGACTGACCCCACAGTGTGGTCTGCAACTTACATCGTTCCGGGTATAAACTGGACGCTCATGTTGTCTATTAGTCCATTATTTCATCTTTTACCCTTCAGCGTCATCATGGTTCTGCTCTCGAGCTGGATATACTTAACCAAATACACCGCTTTTGTCCCTCAACGAGCAGAAACAGCTAAACGTGTTCCAGCGCCAACTCGACGTGAACAAGAAAAACAAAGATTCAAGTCAGTGAGACGCTTCCTGAAACGTGTAAACCGAAAACTACAACGGGTTAGCAAAACCCTAAAAGGCGGAGTTCAAAAGATACGTGGTGTCTCTTACATTTCAAAGCGTTTGTTCTTCGCCCGTGCGGCTGTCAGAAGCGCTGTAACTGTTCTAATAGTCTTCATGCTCATAACCTTCGTGGTCTTTCTGGCTGCTTACCCCGGCTTAATCTACAATTGGACCTTGAACTTGTATAGGGGTTCTCCAGCCTTGTTGAATTTTGTAATGGGGGTAGGTCAATGGCTTCACGATGTGGGTCGAGCCGTGTCACCACTAGGCGGATTAGGTTCAGCTATAAATAACGCCTTGCTCAGTGTAGCCCATGGATTCAGACACGCTCTTGAAGGTTTCGGAGAATCTCTCACAAGACCCGTTGTTCAGTTAGACTTAGCGGGCAAGTATGTTCTTACCCAAAATTTAGCTGCTTGGACTTCAGCCCTAGTTGCCTTAATGTATGGCGTTTACACGTCTTCGCGTCCATCACGTCGATCCAGAGGACGCTGAAAAATAAATTAAGTCAAATCTTAACAACAAGGTTAGGAGCAAGCGATGAGGTGCTTTTAAAGTGGCTGATCATCCAAGGTTTGGTCCTGCAGGCATGCCTTCTGGATTTAAGGTTTTGAAGCAGCCTGTCACAGAATTGCCCAAATACCTTCGGGATGAGGGCTTGGATTCTTTCGAGTATCAGATGGTGCGTTGGGGTCCTAAGCCTCAGATTAGGCAGGAGATGGCTGAAAAACTCGGGAAAAACGCAGCAGAACATGACGTTTGGCTGACGGCTCATGGTTCCTACTTCATTAATCTAACGTCAAGCAACACGGAAACTCTTGAAGCAAGCAAGAGGAGATTGCTGGCTTGCCTTACAGGCGCCAACTGGATGAGAGCCCACATCGTGGTTTTTCATCCTGGCTCTTATGCTGGCAGACCGCCCCGAGCAGTGTTTGAAACATGCGCTGAGGCTATGGAAGAAGTTGTTGAATCAATGCGTTCTTTAGGTATAACCAAGGTGCATTTGGCGCCTGAAATGATGGGCAAACCTTCGCAGTTTGGAAGCCTAGAAGAAGTGTTAGCGCTTTGCGAGCAGGTGGATTTGACCGAGCCAAACGTTGATTGGGCACATTTGCACGCTCGAGACCGCGGAAGATTCAAAACAATCGATGACATGCGCAGAGTTATGGACATCATCGAGAAAAGGCTGGGCACAAGCGCCCTGAAAAATCTTCACTGTCACTACAGCCACATTGAGTTTACGGACAAGGGGGAAAGACGCCATCACAACTTTGACAGAGCAGAATATGGACCTGACTTCAAATTCATTGCGAAGCTTGTAGCAGAGCGTGACTTGAGACCAGTCATTGCTTGCGAAACCCCAAACCTTGATATGGACGCACAAAAATTACGTGACATGGTCTTAGCGGAATTGAAGGCGAAGGAAAGAATTTAGCATCAATTACCTCACTGCCTTATCAAATCCATTGCTCTAATTTAGCTTAGTCTGTTCACGAGAATCACGGCGTCCAACCCCTTTTGATAGTAGTCTGGAATACGACCCGTAATCTTGAAACCGTGTTTCTGATAGAATTCAATGGCTCTTTCGTTGTCGCTTCCTGTTTCAGTGTAGATTATCCTTGCACCCTTCTGTCTTGACCAGTCTACGCATTTTTCAAGCAGTTTGTGCCCAACGCCTTTGCCAGTCCATTTCATTTTAACTTGGATGTAGTCCAAGTAGGACACGTTAAACCAGATTCTGTGCATCACGATGGCAAAGCCAACCACTCTTCTGCCAGTCTCAGCCACGAAAATCCCATCTGGCTGCTCCTTCAAAGCGTCAGAAATCATTTCCTCAACCACGTCTGCGCTCCAAACTTTGCCTGTTGGGCTGGGGTATTCAGACATAATACCAAATATATCCGTCAAATCGTCGGGACGATAGTTTCTTACAGTGATTTCTTTAATCATTAATCTCACTTCGGCAGATGATGGCTTTGAGCTTAACTCTATCACAGCTAAACTTAACAGTTTAACAACTGTTCTATTCAAACGATTTTGGATTGTTAAGAAAGATAGTTTAAATTTTGGTTGTTTTACATTGTTGTCTAACTGCTTGGGCGATGACTTTGGTAAGACTCAAGGGGTTTGAAAAACTCACAAACGTGAATGAAGCACTATCCATCTTCTTCAGAACTCTGGACCCAAAGAGGCTGAGCCCTGAACGAGTTTCTATCGAGAATGGTCAAGGGCGGGTTGTGGCTGAGAACATCTTTGCACCTGTGGATTTGCCATCATTTGACCGCTCAGCCGTAGACGGCTACGCCGTTAGAGCAGAGGACACCTTCGAAGCATCACAGTTCAAGCCCAAAACACTCAGATTAACTCAGAAAAACAGCGTGGAAAAAGGTCAAGCTAAACAAGTTTGGACTGGAAATGCAATACCGAGGGGCGCTGACGCGGTTATCATGCTTGAACACACCAGAAAAACGAAAGATAGTATTCAAGTCATAACTGCTGTCACACCGAGCGAGAACGTTTCAAAAAAGGGCGAAGATATCAAAAAAGGCGAGGTCGCAGTGAAATCAGGCACAAGGCTTCAACCACATCACGTGGGTTTTCTAGCTGCCTTAGGCATTGTTCACATAAACGTGGTGAAAAAACCCAAGATAGCCTTAATCGCAACCGGCGACGAGCTAGTCGAACTCGGCGAAAAACCACGGCGGAATCAGATAATCAATTCAAACCGTTTTGTTATGGCGGGTTTGTGTCGAGAAATAGGCGCTGACCCAGTTTATTTAGGCATCGCAAGAGACGACGAGAAAGAAATAGGCTCAAAAATTCTCGAAGGCTTAGAGAAGGCTGATGCCGTCGTTACTACCGGCGGAACAAGTGTAGGAGCCGCAGACCTCGTGCCAATAGTCGTAAACAAATTGGGAAAACCTGGAATCGTGGTCCATGGCGTCGCAATACGACCTGGCATGCCTACAGCGCTGGGCGTTCTCAAAGGCAAACCAGTTTTTGTTTTTTCTGGTTACCCAGTAGCAGCCACAGTGGGCTTCGAAGTGTTTGCTCGCCCCACTATTCTAAAGTTTCAAGGAAATGAACATGAGTCTCGACCTTTAACTGAGGCTAGATTGACTAAACGTGTGACTGGAGCGCTCGGTCGCAGGGTTTACCTTCGAGTCAAAACCTTCGAGAAGGCAGGCGAGCTTTATGCCGAACCAGTTCGCACCAAGGGTTCAGGACTCTATTCATCCATGACGAAAGCTAATGGATACGTGATTATTCCCGAAGACCAAGAAGGACTGGAAGAAGGCGAAACAGTGACGGTGCACCTCTTCAGCCCATTAGAAAGGTAGGAGATACGATATTCTTATGTTCAGAAAACTTGTCTCAGTGGACGAAGCTAAGAAAATTTTTGCCAAGAATTTCACCCCCAGACCTGTTGGACCAGAGCTGGTTTCGCTCTCCCAAGCCTACAACAGGATTCTAGCCACAGATGTTGTTTCATCTCTTAATATTCCACCTTTCAATCGTTCTACTGTAGACGGTTACGCCGTAAAGGCTGCAGATACTTTTGGCACGGAAGAAGACCGCCCTATTGCGCTTCAACTTGCTGGAAAGGTCAATGTTGGCGAAGCGCCTAAAGTCAGGGTTGAAAAGAATACTACGGTGGAAATCGTTACTGGAGCGCCCATTCCTGAAGGCGCCGACGCAGCAGTCATGATTGAGCACACAGAACAAAAGGACAAAACTATTCTGATTCGCGAGCCAGTTTCCATCGGCGAAAACGTAATGAAGGCGGGCTCCGACATTCGTAAAGGCGAAACAGTGCTAACCAAAGGCACAGTCTTATCACCGTACGAAGTCGGAGTGTTAGCTGCCATCGGCTTAGCCAGAGTGGAAGTCTATAAACGCCCAAGAGTAGCGATTTTTTCAACCGGCGCCGAAGTGACTGAGCCTGGAAAGCCCCTTACAACAGGGAAAATCTTCGACATCAACGCCTATGCTTTGAGCGCTGCTGTTACTGAATGCGGGGGAGAGCCGCTTAATATGGGCATTATTCAAGACGAGACCAAAACGATGAAAACAGCTTTTAAAAAAGCCCTAACCATCGCCGACATAGTCGTAACTTCAGGCGGAGTTTCGGTTGGACCCACGGATATAATCCCAAAGGTTTTAGACTTGCAAGGCAAGCCAGGCGTGATAATTTACGGCATAGCCATCAAACCGGGAAAGCCCACAACAATAGCCGTGGTCAATGGTAAACCAGTGCTTTCTCTGCCAGGGCACCCAGCTTCTTCTCTATTAATCTTCCACCTTTTTGTTCGCCCTGTTCTGGTCCGTATGGCGGGAAAGAAAGAAGAGACGCCTTTAACCGTGAACGCTGTAAGTTCTGAGAAGCTTTTTCCATCTCGCGGTCGAAGAACTCACGTTACGGTAACTTTGAAACGGGATAAATCTGGAAGAATTGTGGCTTCTCCCGTGCCAACGGGTTTGTCGGGCGCCATCACGACATTGGCAAAGGCGGATGGCTTCACAGTTATACATGAGAACCAACAGTTTATTGAAAAAGGACAAACTGTAAAGGTGAAGCTGTTTAAGCCCAGCATTTATTACTCCTTAATGAGTGGTTCCACTCCTTAAGAGGCGCTATAGTCTCAATTCCCGCTTTATGCTTCCAAAATCTTTTTTATCGCTGAGACAGAACACACTTGTTCAAACATGGGCTACGATGGATAAGCATGAAAGCGTCAATCGTCATCGCTTCAATCAACACTTTAGACAATGTGAAAGCCTTCGAACCTGCTTTGACTGGACACGATTGCAAAGTTATAGTTGTTGATGAAGGCGAACCCGTTATACGCAAAAAGAACGAAAAGATACTCGCCAACATTCCACACGAAAATTATGGAACACAAGAGAGGAGGGAGTGGTTTAAAAGACGGTTCGGACCAGCTTACAGAAAACTTCTTACAGTTATTCCCAAAAGATGCCACGCCGAAACCAGCTTCGGCTTCTTAGTAGCATACGAAGAAAACCCAGACATAATCTTGGAAATCGACGACGACGTATTTCCCTTTGAAAAGCGTCCTTATATTGACGCTCACACTCAAAACTTGCTAAGGAATGATGGCGCCACGGTAGATTGCAAGGAAAAATGGTATAACACCATAGAAAACCTGATACTCACACAGGAAAAAACGCTTTTCCCTCGTGGGCATCCATATGGAATACGGGTTCGAAACGAAGACTTCACATGGAACAATCATGGAGGTAAATGCGTTCTAAACATGGGCTTGTGGGCGGGCTACCCAGACCTTGACGCGTTGACCATACTTTACAACAATGGCTTCAACGGGCGGTGCAGCATCGAGGCTGAAGGGCGAAAAAGGGAGAAGATAGTTGTTGGAAAAGGCACATACTTCGCCGTTTGCAGCATGAACACGGCTTTTTTGCCCGAGATTGTTCCAGCCTTTTATCAGTTGTACAGTAACTTTATGGGAATCGACAGATTCGACGATATCTGGTCGGGCATTTTCCTAAAGAAAATAACAGACCATCTCAACAAGAAAGTTTGCGTAGGTGCTCCACTCGTTGACCACCGCAAGAGACCAAGAGACGTGTTCAAAGACCTTAGGAAAGAGTTGGAAGGTGTGATGATTAACGAGAAATTGTGGATGCTTGTCGATGAAGCAAAAATCGAAGGAGCAACATACGCTGATGCGTACGGTTCGCTTATAGAAGAATTAGAGAAGACGGTTCCTAAGGCGTTTGCTGAGCTTAGCCACCGAAAATTCCTCAAGTTTCAGCTGGAAAAAATGAGACTGTGGCTTAGAATTACCGACCGACTAGCTTAATGCGAAGACTACTTCTGTAAGCACTTTCTCACGGCCACTCTAACCGCTTCTTCGCCGTTGTATTTGGGTTTCCAACCTATGCCAAGCAGTTTCTCTATGGAAAGATGCATAGTTTTGATGTCTCCTTTCCACCCTCTTCCACCATCTACTCCGCCTGTAAAAACAAACTTTGGAGCAGGAATGCCCATCTCTTCAGCTACAACCTGAGCTATTCTTTTGACAGCAACCTGATCAACAGAGCCAACATTATAGACTTCCACCTTCTCTTTCGCCTTGAGAAACTTGTTAACAGCGCATAAGACAGCGTCAACGCAATCATCGATGTAGAGGTAAGACTTCTTCTGAGTACCGTCTCCAAGAATTTCGATGCGCGTTCGATCCTTTTGAAGTTTCTTGATAAAGTCAACTATGATGCCTATTGTGGCTCTTGGTCCAACAATGTTGGCAAAACGCAGAATTAAGGCACGCAAGTTGAAGGTGTAGGCGTAGGCGCTCATTAGCGCTTCAGCGCCCTGCTTGGATGCTCCATAAGTCGATATTGGAATCGCAGGACCATAGTCTTCTGGAGTCGGTAAAACCGTGGCTTCACCGTACACTGTTGATGTTGATGCAAACACGATAGTTCGAGCGTTTCGTGTTTTTCGAACAGCCTCGAGTAGGTTGAATGTTGCTAAGAGGTTTTCTTCAAAGTGAACATGCGGGTCTGTCTCTCCAACCCTTACTTCTGGGTTTGCTGCAAAATGAAACACTAAGTCAGCGTGCCGAGTCGCTTTCTCTAAATTTTGGGGATTTTTCAGGTCATCTTCAATGAACGTGAAGCTAGGATGATGAAGCCATCGTTCTAGGTTTTTGAGGGCTCCCGTTGAGAGGTTGTCGAGCACGGTTACTTTGTAGTTTTGGGTCATTAACCTGTCTACGAGATGGCTTCCAATGAACCCAGCTCCACCCGTCACGAGAACCTTCTTTAAGTTGCTGCTCATGTTAGCACGCTCTCTTAACCAGTATACATGATTTGAAAAATAAACTATTCAGAGACTTCCTTACCGTTCTATTGGAAGGTTTCTCGTTTAGCGGTGACGTAAACGAAACTTACCAAAGATAGAACAATGAACATGGCTAATGCAACGTCTATCAAAAGAATATTCAATTCTGAAGAAAGAGCATAGACATCAATGAAGGCACTCAGAGAGGTGACGCCAAAGACCAGTTGAGGGAAGAACAGCGCTACTACGAGCCAAACCGACCATTTTCGACCTAGAAGTAAGCCGTAAGCGGCTATTAAGCTTAAGATGGCTAAGGCGCCAATCCACATCATCTTGACATCTAAAAGTAGCAATGCAACAAGCTGTAAGACCCCGACGACAGTGTAAAAAAGGGCTAGCAACAGTCCGTCTCGGCGCTTCACCTTAAGAGCAGATTTCAATTTTGGCTTTACTCCTTTTTAAGACCTAATGGTAAATAACAGCATTCTAATAAATCTGTTTCGTCATAAAAGACGGCATGAGCTACCGTGAACTCTACGTTTCACCGTCAGCGGTTTTCAGCGGCTATCAGAAACCATTCGATGAAGCCTCATACGTGATTCTAGGCGCTCCATTCGACGTAACCAGCACTTATCGAACAGGCGCCAGATTTGCACCATTAGCCATCCGAGAAGCTTCTCAAAACATTGAAACCCACAGTTTCCGTTCAGGCATCGACATCGAAGACCTCCGCTTGCACGATTTGGGCGATATCCATGTGACAGGCGACGCCACCGAAACCTTGAGGAGAGTGGAACAAGTGCTGAAAGAAATCCTCACCACCCAAAAAGTTCCGATATTGATAGGCGGAGAACACACAATCACTCTTGGAGCGGCTCGTGCAGTTGGCAAGAACGCAGCCATACTCGACTTCGACGCTCACCTTGACCTTCGAAACGAATACATGAACCAAACAATCTCACACACAACCTTCATGCGCCGAATCAAAGAGCAGGTTAAGCCCACAAAAATTGTTGAAATCGGCACACGAGCTGTGTGCAAAGAAGAGTTAGGCTACGCCAAAAAAGCTGGAATTGACTTTATCACTGCTCAACAAATTCAGAAAGACGGCTCAGAAAAGACAACCCCGAAAATTAAAAAACTACTTGAAGATGCCAGAAAAATTTACCTAACCGTTGATTTGGACGTGCTTGACCCAGCTTTTGCCCCAGCGGTTCAGAACCCTGAGCCAGACGGATTGAGCATTCACACTTTATATGACTTACTGCATGAAATTTGCGATGGCAGAATCGTTGCCTTCGACGTTGTGGAAGCTGCACCCCCGTACGACAACGGCGTAACATCTATTCAAGCAGCAAAAACAATCTTTGAGATATTATGCAGCATTGAAAAAGCTCGAAAGTAACGTCTCTCTTAGCATTGGATTCATTAGATTTCTCTGGTTAATTTTGCGATGAAAAATCCGTTGCAATTGTGGAGATGGGGGTACAGTCTTTGGCATTCGCGTTGCCCTCTAAAACCAGGCAAACCTATTCGAGGCAACGTTTCCACGAGAGCGAAGCTTGGGTTCCTTTTCAAAAACCGTTCAATTAGCATTTCATTTTCCTCTAACGAGACGCTGCAGGTTGAATAGATCAGGTGTCCGCCTTCTTTGACTTTTTCTGCACAGTTGTTAAGCATGTTGCATTGAACCTCAGCCATGTTGAAGACAGACCTTTTTGTCAATCGCCACTTGGCAGAAGGAGTCTTGCCGAAGGCGCCAGTGCTAGTGCAAGGTGGATCCAAAATCACCAAGTCAACAAGAGGCTTTATTGGTAGAGGCTTCTGGGCGTCTGCCACTATCGACGTGGCTATTTTGATTCCCATACGTTTGACTTCCCGCTTCCACACGTTCATTCTGCGCTTCGAAAAGTCGATAGAAAAAATAGTGCCCTCATTCTGCATGAGTTGTGCCATGTACGTGGTTTTGGCTCCGGGTGCCGCGCAAACATCCAGAACAGTGTCGCCTACTTTTGGGTTTGCAACTTCCACTGCTAGACAACTCGCCTTGTCTTGGACATAGAATAAGCCTTCGCCAAAGCCTTGAGTTCGCGTGAGCGGTTTTTGACTTTTCAATATTTTGTACGTGTGTTTTAAACCGGGCTCCTTTTCAACGTTTACGCTTTCATCTCCTAATTTTTTCAGACAATACTCCTCTGAACCTTTAAGCGTGTTAAGACGCACATATGTAGGCGTGGGTTCTGAGACGCTTTTCAAGAAGTTTAGCGCTTCGCTTCTTCCCAGCATTTTGAAGCAGTATTTCACAAACCATGTTGGATTATAAGTTTGAAAAGCCACGCGTTCCTCGTCATTGCTTCCTTTAAGAACATCGGCCAACTGCACGCTTAAGATTCTGCCCAACGCCTCCTCAACATCATTTAGCTGCTGCCAGCCCAGAACCGCACGACTTGTCCGTGTCATTGCTACGGCTTTTTCGAAGTCGGCGTTTTCAAATATAACTTGATACGTGTACAAACGCAGAAACGATTGCACGCCTAACTTGAAATCACTTAGCGAGTTTGGCGCCAAAACCATGTTCAAAATCGCGTCGATGCTGTTCAGACGGCGCAGAGTTTCAAAAACTAGCTTGTGGGCTAATCCGACAATTCTGGAGTCTTTTATTTCAAGCTGCTTAGCGGCTTTAGCTAGGGCTAGACGCTCTCCTAAACGCTGTAACTCAACCCAGCTAAGGGTTTCAATGGCGAGCGCCCAAGCGTCCTTAAGCAAGCAATAAAGCCCCTTTTAGCAGATACAATTCAAGGCAGTCAAGATATGAGTTTTTGCTGAAACATGTTAGAGAATGTTTTTAGGCAGTTTGTCGATTATTAGGTGGGACACAAAGCAAAATGAGTAAGAGCAAACTCGACGACTACCTATTCACACAGGAAAAGTCTGAGACAGAAGCAAGAAAAGAAGAAGAAACGCCAACTGAATCGTTTATAGAAGCCGTTAGACCAGAAAAGAAGCCGCGCAGACTAAACTTTGATGCGCCTGCAAACCTGCCGCCTTCTTATTTCGTGTCTGCTACATACGATGGCGACCGAGCTAAAGCGCTTATCAAACTTTACGAGCCGAAGTCCCAGCGAATCTATTTCTGGCGCGACACAACGGGGCACAAACCCTACTTATACACAAACCTGTCGCCCATAGAACTCGAAAAAATAGACCGCGTCATGAATCATCCGGGCTTTGACCACTTCGAAACCGTTGAAAAATATGACCCGTTGCAGTGGCGAAACGTCACCTTAACCAAGCTGGTCACTAGAGACCCGTTGGCTGTTGGGGGGCGCCCCCAAGGATGTCTCCGAGACGTTATTCCTCAAGAATGGACTAAAATGAGTATGGAGCAGCCAGCCAAGGTTTGGGAAGCCGCCATCAAATACTATCAATGTTACATTTATGACCGTCAACTCGCGCCTGGTATGATTTACAAGATTGAAAACGGTGAGCTTGTAGCTGTTAGGCATCAGCAGGCGGAGGAAAACATAAAGAAAATTCAAGGCTTGTTCACGGATGAGCCTAAAGAGTTTCTGCAACCAATCGAAAACTGGGCTAGACTGCTCGAGTATCCCGTTCCTGAGTTTCGCAGAGTCGCCCTCGACATCGAGGTCGAAACGCCCACGATTGAAATCGAAGGAAAATTGACGTTTCGAGTGCCTGACCCTCGATATGCTGATCATCAAGTCTTGTGTGCAGCTTTGATGGGCTCTGATGGCAAGAAGCGCATTTTGATTCTTAAACGCCCAAGTGTGCGAGAAGGCTCTGTAAAGATTCCAGCCGACATAAGTGTTGAATATTTTCCCTCTGAAAAGGAACTGCTTCAGGCGATTTTTGACGCTTTGTGGGATTACCCCTTCGTCATTACGTTTAACGGTGACGACTTTGACTTACATTACCTCTTTCGTCGAGCTACAAGGAAGTTGGGCTTTAGAGAGAACGAGGTGCCAATCGAACTTGGAAGAAAAACTTGCCTGCTCAAGTACGGCGTGCACATTGACCTCTACAAGTTTTTCTTCAATAGATCAATCCAAATCTACGCTTTTGGACAGAAGTATAGAGACGTCACTCTAGACGATATAGGTAAAGCCCTAGTTGGGTTGACCAAGGTTGAGTTAATCAAGGGACTCAACGATTTAACCTACACTGAACTGGGTCGATATTGTTTGCGGGATGCTGAAATCGCATTAAAGCTCACGACTTTCGACGACGATTTGGTTATGAAGCTTATTTTAGCCATCACGAGGATTAGCTGCATGCCCATGGAAGACGTGAGTCGTCAGGGTGTTTCCCGTTGGATACGTAATTTTCTTCAGTTTGAGCATCGAAGGCTGAACATGCTGATTCCCAACACCGACGACATCTTGGCGGTTAAAGGAAAAACCGCAACCAAAGCGATTATTAAAGGTAAAAAGTACAAGGGAGCAATCGTCGTTGAGCCTGTGCCGGGCGTACACTTCAACGTGGCTGTTATGGATTTTCCAAGTCTGTATCCATCGATAATTAAGGTCTATAATCTGGGTTATCAATCGATTTTGTGTCCCCATGGGGAATGTAAGCAGAACAAGGTTCCTGACACGCCTCATTGGGTGTGCACTAAACAGAAAGCCTTAGAAAGCCTTCTGATAGGCTCGCTGCGAAACTTGCGCGTCAGATGGTACAAGTCGAGGGCAAAGGACAAAGCCTTGCCAAACGAGTTGAGAAGCTGGTACAACGTCATTCAAGCAGCTTTAAAAGTGATTTTGAACGCCAGTTATGGTGTTTTTGGCGCTGAAACCTTTGACCTGTACTGTCCACCTGTGGCGGAGGCTACAGCTGCTTTAGGTAGGCATTCTATATCGCAGATTATAAATGAAGCCCAAAAACTGGGAATCCAAGTCATTTACGGCGACACTGACAGTATTTTTTTGAAGAATCCTTCGGAGGGGCAAGTTAACTCTTTGGCTAAGTGGTCTGAGAAGGAATTGCGTATGGAATTAGACGTGGACAAGGTTTACCGTTACGCGGTGTTCAGCTCACGCAAGAAGAATTATCTCGGTGTAACGTTGGAGGGGACGGTTGACGTTAAAGGTTTGACGGGCAAGAAGAAGCATATTCCACAGTTGATTAAAGAGTCGTTTGACCTTATGAAAAATCGATTAAGCAGGGTGAAGACGCCGAGCGAATTTGAAGACGCCAAGACAGAGATTCAAAACATCATAAGGGATAGTTACTTGCGACTGAAACGGCGGGAATGGAAACGCATTGACGACTTAGCCTTCAATGTTGTCCTTGGAGAGGCGCCGGAGCACTACAACAAGACCATACCGCAGCATGTGAGAGCAGCCAAAACTCTACGCGAAAAAGGGTACGAGTTGAAGGCAGGCGACCTAATCAGCTTCGTGAAAGTGGTGAAGGAACCGCATGTGAAGCCAGTTCAGCTGGCGTCAAACGGTGAAATCGACGTGGAAAAATACGTTGGTTACCTCCACTCGACTTTCGACCAAGTTTTAGACGCTTTGGGCTTAGATTTTAACGAAATAATTGGATTAACTAAGTTAGAGAGATTCATGTAGCTAGGTTGGCTTTCAATTTTTTTGAAGAAGGTTGTCAACTTGCCTTAGCGCCTTCTTCTTGAGAAAAAAGGAGTGCGTTTACTGGGGTTAGCATTGCAGGCGCTGTTACGAGGAGAGTACCTTTAGTCCTCGAGATTTTAGTGGTTCAATGATGCTGGGTCTGCTGAGTATGGTGAGCAAGCCATAGCCTATTATTGCAATGGTTATCAAGCTGCTCAGCGTTAAGCTCGTTATCATGGCTACCCAAGCAGGCATAGCAAGACCGAAGATGTCTGGGGGCGGGAAGAAAAGCCAGAGGTATCCGCCGACAATTATTCCGACTGGTAGAGCGCCTACAACACAAGCTGAGAGTCTATGTTTTCTCAGTGCAATCATGGCTGTTGCTGCAATGAAGTTTGCGATTGGTCCCAGAATCACATCTGTAGGGCTTAGAAAATAGTAGGTGTTGGTTAAGAAACCTCCCACAGTTACGCCAGCGACTACGGGCCAGCCTAACAGTGCTGACAAGGCTATGAGGCAGTCGGCTACTCGAAGCTGAACAGGACCATACACAGACGGGTTACCGACAGAAACCATTTGGATGACATTGATAACAACATAGAGGCTGGCGAAGACAGCGAATAAGCTTACGTCTCTCGCATCCATTTTTATTTTCACCTCCAAACTCCGGGGTTTACTTTTGTATGGCGGAACGGGTGGAGATGAGTCCCACTCACCCGCCTTTATCCTTAGTAATTTTTTGTTTTTATTTGGGTTTTGTTTCTGGTCTGGGTCTTCCATTTCTTATATCACCTCTTTCTCCTGTTTTAGGTGTTGGATGGCTACTCTTATTGCGTGGCTGCGGTTTGCGAATCTTTGTTTTTTGACTTCTTTGTCTATCCATTTGAGTTGGTCTGTCTCTATGGTTATGTTTATCTTTTCCACTTTCGTATCCCTACTACCTTATACTACTGCGTGGTATATAAGTGTTTAAGGCTATTGTTCTACACATCTACACGTCTGGCATTGTGCCGTTACTCGTTGCAAAACTTTTGTTTTGTGAGGTTTCAGTAGTTTTTACCTAGTTGCAAGTCTGTTAAGGTTTGTGAGGTTGTAGCAGTTTTTCGCCCCTTAAAGCTGGTCTTTGCGAGGCGTGAAAGTTTCTCCGTGAGGGTAAAGTTTGTATGCGTGCGGTATTCTCGTTGTTCTCGTTACTGTTGTTCTCGTTTTGTTTCCGTCATGGTTGTGTTTTGTTTTCATAGCATTCGGCTTGTTGCAGTTTGTTTGGATAGTG
>Ga0315314_1000164_pt1 | contig 85675 bp, 63 predicted proteins | sample TDP9_MG_FD_203631 | JGI IMG/M metagenome (GOLD analysis project Ga0315314, IMG submission 203631) | Freshwater sediment microbial communities from Lake Towuti, South Sulawesi, Indonesia - TDP9 | ecosystem: Environmental > Aquatic > Freshwater > Lake > Sediment | place: Indonesia: South Sulawesi...
AGTATGCCACGCCAGCGGTGTTGTTATAATCAAACGGCATAGACTGCTTGCCGCCGTGAACGATAGTTTTCTCAGCAAAAGGAGGCGCAGCGTAACCTACCTGTGAGCCGTTTGCGGGGTCGGCCCAGCCGTCTATCCACGTATCAAATATCCGGTCAGGCTCGAAGTCGTTGTAGTCCTCAAAATCATCCACGACAAAATACTGCTGTGTCGTAAAGTTCCAGAGCTCGCCCTGCCAGGTGGCGGGGGTCTCGGCCTCATTGACCTCATCGACACGCCAGTAGTAAGCCTTGCCTAAATCAAGGGATAATGGGCCATATCTGGCCTGGGTTAGGGTAGTAACAGGGGCAGTGCCGTCTATCACAGCCTGGCTGCTGTCGCTAAGGTACACGTTGTGCTTAGCTGCCTCTCTTCCCACTCTGAAGCTCAGGGTCACATCAGCCGGCGCACCTATCGTTCCTATGGACACATCTTTTGCGCCGGAGGCCGGGTTAGGTTCTCTTGCCAGGACAGGTACGTAGAAGAAGCGAACCTCGCTCAGGCCGTACTGCGGAATGATGCCACCCCAGTTGCTATTAGCCGTAAGTTTGACATACTTTGCTGGCACTGCAGCCAAATCAACAGTAGTATTGTGTGCGTAACCATTCAATCCAGGTGCCCGGGCGAATTGTGGCACACCAGCCAGTGCTGCCCAGTCTGTCCCGTTAGTTGAATACTCAATAGTAACATCTTTGAACCCGAAACCGAGAACAGGCTCAAGGGAGGTATTGTGGTTCCATACCCACATCTGATGCAGTTTATAAACCCGGTCAAACTCATACTGTATCCAGGTCGGCTGCGGCCCGGTCATACTGCTAACCCATATACCTGCTTGCTCATTTGAGTGCAGGTCAGCGGCATCCAGTCCTGAGCCGTTGATGGTATTTTGCGGCCCTTGGTTTGGGTTGAACTGGCTGGAGGCAGTGGCAGTAATATTCGCACCGGCAATGGGATAAGAAAACAGCTCGGTCGTAAAACTCCAGACACTGCCTTTGTATACCGTAAAGTCCGGTGGGCCATTGACCTCATCGACTCGCCAGTAGTAGGTCTTGTCGAAATCAAGGCGTTGGGCTGGAGTATAGCTATTGACGTCTTGCATGATGCCGCCAATGCCTTCGTTGACGTCGGTGAAGTTTTCACTGAAGTAAACTTTGTGCCCATTGGTTGTGGGCACGTAAGCTCCTGGCGTCCAGCTAAGCACTACGTCACGAGGTACATCGACCAGCCCATTGGCCGGATATGGGTCGTAAGCAGACGCTGGAGGTGCACCAGGCGCAATAGGCGCGGCATCCTTTGTCCAAGAAGCGCCTACTATAGTCCCGTGGTTTTGGTTAGGCGAACTGTCATAGGCCGTCGTTCCTTCTCCCTCATTGAATTTCCAGTAACCAACTAATCCTACTTCAGAACCTCTAAGTTCGTGGTTCATGTCTTGCTGGATTTCTGCCTGGGTGCGGGCATAGTTCCAGACGCGAAAATCGTCCAAAATAACCCTAGCCCCTGCGCCTATACGAAGAACAGCGGGCTGAGTAGCGTCTGTAAGGTTGACTCCACTTATCAATGCCGCTTGTACCCCACCTTGATATATTATCTGCTGTCCATTCAAAGCAGTAAGCACAATTGCTACATGGATCCACTCGTTTACTGGAATTCCTTCATAAGTGTTTACTGTTGACTGACCGGTCCCAGTGCTGTGATCGAAATGCAGTCCCTTTTCATTTGGGCGGAGCGCTAAGAGTGGTCCTCTCCCCCAAGAAGAATTTGTCGAACCTTTATAGAAAACGTTTCTCCAGCTACCTGTTGGTCCTTGCAGGTCTTTCATCCAGAACTCGTAAGTGTAGCTACCTAATCGAAGAACGTTTTTATCATCATTAACTGTTACCGACCCCCCATTAACTTCTAGCGCATATCCGCCCCCGGCATAAGCGGCAGGTATCGCCGTAAGCAGGTAACACGCAACCGGCAGAAACACAGCCAACACAAAATTTCTGAACAAACCCGCTTTTCTTTCTGAATGAATAGAGTACATTTTGCACACCTCCAACCCATGAGATAGCACTGCGTTATCTCACGGGTTCCAAATTTATTCATTTTTTCCTACGTTAATTGAACCAACATGCGTAATTGTGTAGACTCGCACATCCTGACGAATCTTTAAATTAAATAAATCAACCTTCTACACGTGATTATTCCTCTCCTTCAAAAAGAGTTAAAATAATAAATTTTTTGCTTTGTCAACACACCAAAGCACTAATCGCCTTCAACAATTTCGTATTGGGAAATAAAGAACCTTTATCTAACTCACCTTTTACCTCCGTCCTAAAAAAACAGCATGAACTGCTAATTGATACATAATAATTTATACCAAATCAGACGCCCGTAAAGCAAGAAAAATCCTCCATTTATTATAGGGCTGAGATGGCTTAGGGTTAATTTTATGTGGTGGTTTTTGCCTTTCTTATCGGCTTTTGCTGTGTAAAACGGCTGATGTTGCGAATCGCCTGGCGCAGCCGCTGTTCATTTTCCACCAGGGCGATACGCATATAACCTTCTCCGTTCTCACCGAAAGCCCTGCCGGGAGCGATTGCCACCTCCGCGTGCTCCATCAAATCCATCGCATAGTCGATAGTGCCCTTGCCCTGGCTGTGCTCCTGGGGCACTTTTGCCCATACGAACATAGTAGCTCGCGGCTTTTGGACCTCCCAGCCAATTCTCTTAAGCCCCTCGCAAAGCACATCCCGCCGGGAACGATACCTATTATTCTGAGCGTTGATATCTTCATCGCATTTCCGCAACGCAGTAATACTAGCAATCTGTATTGCCTGAAAAATACCGTAATCATAGTAGCCCTTTATGGTTGCTAAGTAATCTATCATATCCTTGTTGCCTGCCACAAAGCCGATGCGAAAACCCGCCATATTGTAGGGCTTACTCATGGTAATAATTTCAACGCCGATATCCTTAGCCCCTTTGACCGAAAGAAAGCTCGGCGCTTTATAGCCGTCAAAGCAGGTCTCTCCGTATGCAAAATCATGTATCACCGCGATTCCAAATCGCTTTGCCATATCCACCACCGTCTCAAAGAATCCATCTTCGACGGTCATTGTAGTAGGGTTGTTCGGGAAGTTTAGAATTAGCAGCTTAGGCTTTGGATACATACGCTCGCAAACCATCGCAATTGTATCGAGAAACTTCTGGTCATTGCCTAAAGGTACAGATATTACGTTTGCCCCTGCCAGAGCTACGGCGTAATTATGTATTTGAAAGGCTGGGTCCGGCACAATAGCTGTATCACCTGTCTGCAGCATCGCCAGACACAAGTGGCTGAAGCCTTCCTTCGAGCCGATACAGGCCAACACTTCTGTCTGCCAATCCAGTTGCACATTCCATTTTTTCTCATATTTTATCGCTACTTCTTTCAGCAGACCCTTGATGCCTCTGGATGCGCTATATCGGTGGTTGCGTTTGTCCCGAGCCGCTTCGCATAGTTTGTCAACTACGATTTGCGGCGCACCGTCAAAAGGATTACCCATGCCCAGGTCGATAATATCCGCACCTTGCTGGCGTTTTGCCAGTTTCAGTGCATTCAGCCGTCCGAAAAGATAGGGCGGCAAACGCTTTATCCTTTGTGCCGGCTCAATCTTAAATTCCGCCATAATCTTATCCTGCAAACTAATTATAGTAACTGGTAAATGGTAACTGGTAATTACCAATTATCAATTACCAATTACCAACGTATAATCGGATAGTATATGCAAAATAGATAAATTTTCAAACCATTTTATCTTTCCCGCCTTTGCATAAAAAACTTGCGGAGAGGTGGACTGGGTGGCAGGTTTAGACTCTGGATACTGGATACTAGATACTGGATGCTCGATACTGGATACTGGTAAGGGCAAAACATCGAGAATTCAGAAAACGGAATTTCAGTCGTCCGTCCTCCGTCGTCAGTCGTCCGTTCGGCCGGCGTTTTGATTTTGAGACCGGCTTTTACTATTACCGTGCGAGATACTATAATCCATACATTGGCCGATTCCTGCAGATTGACCCTGTCGGCTACGATGATGGCATGAACTTATACAGGTATTGTATGAATAATCCGTTGAACCTCGTAGATCCATCTGGGACATGCTGCGATTCTTGTGAGTCAAACGAACCAAATGAGCCAAATGATTGTGATATAGAGGAATTAAAAAGGTGTATTCTGGATGCAAATAATAATTTAAATAGATGTGTTGAAAGAGCGGCCAAAACAAGAGATACAGGTTTTAAGATTTGTGCTGATATATTAAAGAATTGCTTAGACGGGGCTAGCGTTTTACCATTCCCCTTCCGGCAGATTGTTGAATACAGTTGTTATTATGATTGGGGTTATTTGTGCCCTTATTCTGTTATATGGTATTGGATTGGTAATTTAACTAGTTGCACTTTTATCTGGAACGCAGAAATACAGGATTGTTATAGTAAGTATTGTCCCGAAGTACGCTTCCCAGAAATATATTAACCAGATAGGTCTATTGTAGTGAAGGTCAATAGTCGTTGATTATTTTGGTCTGAATATCTGCAACCGAGGATTAGCAACCGATATTTTATTCATGGTTCTATAAAGGCTGAAACAAATGGCGCAACTTAAAAAAAAGAATATTGCCAGATTGGGCCTTCAAGGAATTGGAATCCTCGGCATCTTCTTCGGATTCTCGTTGTTTTGTTGCTCTATTGCTGTTATTTTAACGATTCAGAGAGATAATCTCGTTATTGATGCTTTTGATTATGTTTGGCTTGTTCTTTCAGGATCACTGTTGTTAGTGGGTGCAAATCTGATATACACCTCATACCTGATGTTTAGAAGAAGGGAATTCGGAGCAATAAAATCAATTTCCGCGTTTTTGGCAATGATTTCTTTTGGTTTGGTTCTGCCATTAGTTAAAGTTTTGACAAACACAACGGATAGCGAGAAAATGGCAAGGTTTATAGAGGATATTTTTTACTTTGCTTCTCTGCTTTTTCTTGTGCTTGTTTATTTAATTTGCGTTAAACTTTTGAAAAGATTATTAAAAGTAGCATACAGCCATCAAGAAATTTCAGGAACTCAACCTTCTACAGATAAACAATGACCTTGCCCCTGAAATAGGGACAGTCACCGATATTTTCTTTGACAAGTGCATAATAATAGAGTAATTTTGGATTTATGCCAAGATTAGCAAGAACAGTAGCCGTAGGATTTGCTCATCATATCACCCAACGAGGAAACAATCGTCAGGATGTGTTCTTCGTGGATGACGACCGAAATGTGTATCTACAGTTATTGAAACAGCAGGCGGACAAATACGGGCTGGAGATTGTCGGCTACTGTCTTATGAACAACCACGTTCACCTTGTCGTTATACCACATGCAGAAGATTCACTGGCCAAGGCCATAGGCAGAACGCACTTTCGTTACAGCCAATACATCAATCGCTTTCACAGACGCAGCGGCCATCTATGGCAGGGGCGGTTCTATTCTTGTGCCCTTGACCAGAGGCATTTTTGGCCGGCTATGAAATACATCGAGTTGAATCCCGTTCGTGCTGGTGTTTGTCGCAAGCCATGGCGGTATAAATATTCGAGTTCGGCTGCGCATGTCGATCCAAAGAGCAGGTCGGATGTGTTGAATTTGTCGCACTGGTATGATAGGATAACAGCCGAAAAGTGGCGAATTGAGCTTGCGGATGGTCTTTCTGATTCGCAGGTTTTACGATTGAGAACGAATACGCATACGGGAAGACCTTTAGGCAGCGACAGTTTTTTGAGCAAGCTTGAGAAGATGCTTGGCCGGCGTGTTCGCCCATTGCCGGTAGGCAGACCAAAGAAGCTTAAAAATAAGAAAAAACGCATAAAAATAGAAAAACCGAGGGCAATAATAGGTGACTGTCCCTAGTATACCGACTTCGCTCAGAGCAAGCTTGCGATTTGTGCTCAGGAGAAAAAAACATGAAGCCAAAGAAACAATTCGTTAAGTCGTTAGCCTTCATTATTGCCTTTTTCGCCGCGTTATCGTTTGCCACAGCTACGCAAGAAACCTTGTCCCGAGCGAAACCGAGGGATGCGAAGCAACGGGCAAAGGCAATCCTGGAAACCACAGAGATCAAAGGCGGGCTAGTTATTCATCTGGGTTGTGCGGATGGAAGACTGACTTCTGCGCTCCGTGCCAATGATAGCTACTTAGTCCACGGGTTAGATACCGACGCCGCAAACGTCGCAAAGGCGAGGCAGCATATCCACGCTCAAGGCTGCTACGGCCCGGTATGTGTGGACAAGTTCGACGGCGAGCACTTGCCGTATTCGGATGGAATCGTTAACCTCGTAGTTGCCGAGAACCCTGCCAGAGTCACCAGAGACGAGATAATGCGCGTTCTCGCCCCCCAAGGCGTCGCCTACATCCAAAAAGACGGTAAGTGGACCGAGACCCGCAAGCCACGGCCTGAGCAGATAGACGAGTGGACGCACTATCTCTATGACTCAACCGGCAACGCTGTGGCCAAGGACACGGTCGTCGGTCCGCCGCGGCGAATGCAGTGGGTCGGCAGCCCTCGGTGGGCGCGGAGTCACGAGCACTTGGCCGGCCTTAACGCTCTGGTCTCAGCCAACGGACGGGTATTCTATATCATCGACGAAGGTCCGCAGGCGTCGATTCAACTGCCGGCAAAATTCGTACTGGCCGCCAGAGACGCCTTTAGTGGTGTGGTCCTTTGGAAGCGGCCGCTGCCGGAGTGGTTCAACCATCTGTTTCCGCTGAAGAGCGGCCCGGCGAGGCTGACGCGGCGTCTTATCGCCGTTGGGGATGAGGTCTACACCACGCTGGGCATCAACGAGCCGCTCAGCGCCATAGACGCTGCAACAGGTAAGACAATCCGCACCTACGAAGGCACCAAGACCGTCGAAGAGCTGGTCGCCTCGAAGGGCATACTGCTGCTCGTGGTCAACCCCGACCGCACGCCCGTCGACTACCAGCAGGAGAGCGCCCATTGCTGGGATGAGCGCGACCGTGCCAGCAAACGGTGGGGCTGGGATGAAACGGTCGATAAGCTCATGGCAGTCGAGGCTAAGACGGGCAAGACCACCTGGCAGCTCGACACCAAAATCGTGCCGATGTCACTGGCGGCTGACGGCGAGCGCGTCGTCTATCATGATGGCGAGGCGGTTGTCTGCCTTGAGTTGAGCACAGGCAAGAAGCTCTGGCGAACCGAGGTGCCGCGCAGCCCACTCATACCGACCGGCTGGTCGCCATCAATGGTGATGTACAAGGACGTGATACTCTTTTCCGGCCAGCAACGCTCGCTGGTGGCCCTGTCGGCTGAGGATGGCAGGCAGCTTTGGACGTCGAAGATGCATCCGTCAGGCCACTTCTGTCCGGAAGACGTGCTCGTTGTCGATGGCTTGGTCTGGTCGGGCGACATCGCCAGCGCCACGCCGAAGTCCTCAGGTATATTTACAGGCCGCGACTCACATACGGGCCAGGTCAAGCGCGAGTTTCCGCCTGACGTCAATACATTTGCAATCATGCACCAGCGCTGCTATCCGAGCAAGGCAACGGAGAAATACATTATCCCGTCGTGGACTGGCATCGAGTTCATCGACCCACGGTCGCAAACATGGCAGATTCATCACTGGGTTCGCGGCGGGTGTTTCTATGGTGTGATGCCGTGCAACGGCCTGATCTATGCGGCACCGCACGCCTGCGCGTGCTATTACCAGTCGAAACTAAACGGCTTCTGTGCGCTGGCACCGGCCACCGAGTCAAAGCCTGAAATTCTAACGGATGAAAAGCGTCTGGAAAAGGGGCCGGCATACGGGAAGATCGAAGCCCGCCAGGCCGCAAGCGGTGATTGGCCGACCTGGCGTCATGACGCACTCCGAAGCGGGTACACCAAGACGCCTGTGCCGACCGAACTGAGGCCAGCCTGGCAGACACAGATTGGTGGCAGACTTAGTAGCTTGGTCGCTGCCGAAGATAGGCTGTTCGCCGCGAGCATCGATGAGCACACGGTCTATGCTCTCGACGCTGAAACGGGCAAGAAGCTCTGGTCGTTCATCACTGGTGGCCGGGTGGATTCTCCTCCTACATACCACGAGGGCAGTGTGCTGTTCGGCTCGGCTGATGGTTGTGTGTACTGTCTGCGCGCATCGGACGGCGAGCTGACATGGCGGTTCCGCGTTGCCCCGGCTGACCGGCGAATCGTTGCCTACGAGCAAATCGAATCGGTCTGGCCGCTGCATGGCAGCGTTCTTGTTCACAATGGCGCAGCGTACTGTCTGGCTGGACGCAGCATGTTTCTCGACGGCGGCATGCGGCTGGTCAGGCTCGACGCGACCACCGGCCAGAAGCTCTCGGAAACGGTGCTGGATGACCGCGATCCAGACACGGGCGAAAACCTGCAATCGCACATCAACTACAAGAAGATGCCCGTAGCGCTGCCGGACGTGCTGTCGAGCGACGGCAAATACGTCTATATGCGGTCGCAGCGGTTCGACTTAACCGGCAATCGCGTGACTATCCTGCCGGAGTCAGAGACCGACCAGCAGGGCAATTACCACGTGTTCTCGCCGATTGGTCTATTGGATGACACCTGGTTTGCCCGTGGGTACTGGATCTACGGCAAGAACGCCGGTGAGGGCTGGGCCGAGTGGTTTCAGCCTGGCCGGCTCGTTCCGTCCGGGCAGATCCTTTGCGTCGATGACGATACGGTCTATGCTTACGGTCGGCATCCGTGGTTTTTGTGTAACTCCTCGGTGCTGGAGTATCGCCTGTACGCCGCCAGCACGGGGCACGGGACACGTGACCCGGGGCACGTGACTCGTGGCGACAGTATCCCACGTGACATAACCGATTGGAAGTCGCGCAGCAACTTCCCTATGCACATGCTGACAGAGGTCAATTTCAAGTGGGCGAGTGAGCAGCCTTCGGTGGTGGCGTATGCCATGGTTCTGGCCGATAAGATGCTCTTTGTGGCCGGCCCGCCGGACGTCGACGACGAGCTTGCTGGCTTCGGTAAGCACCTCAACGGCGAGGTTGACGCCAGGCACAGGCAACAGGTTGCAGCTTTGGAAGGCAAAATGGGCGGCCTATTGTGGGTAGTATCGGCTGCGGATGGTCAGAAGGTAGCTTCGTACAAGCTCGACAGTCCGCCCACGTTCGACGGCATGATCGCCGCGAACGGCCGACTGTATCTGTCATTGAAAAATGGGAACGTTCTGTGCATGGAACAGAAGTAGCTAATTGAATATTGAATATCGAACAAAGAATTTCTCCACAGGACACCTTACGGTGGAATTTCAAAATTCATTATTCATTATTCTGAGTTCATCTTCACCCCGCTTCTTGGGGTTAGAGGTCCCTTTCCATTGCGCAATCGCAACGATCTGATAAATGTGCGGGTGCAAAATTCTTAAATCCGTATTTTCGATAAAGCTCGATTGCTTCTTTGAGGACGGAATTAGTCTCTAAAACCATCTTCTTGAAACCAAGCCTTTTTGCCTTTATTAGTGCATCTTCCATCATAAGCTTACCCAGTCCTCTGCCTTGATATTCTTTTTTAAGATACATCTTTCGTAGTTCGCATACCTATTTAGTGCCTAAAATTTGGAGTGCCTAAAGTGCCTAAAATGACACTTATGTGTCAGCTTTGCTGTCACTTTAGCTCACTTTAGGCACTTTAGCTCACTTTAGGCACTGGATTTGTTTTAAGACCATATATAGCGAGAACCTCTTCCATTAGTCTAAATACGTGAGCCTCGTCTCCTTGCCTATAATCTCGCAACTTACTCATTTTGGTAATTTGAAATTGGTAATTGGTAATTACCATTTACCAGTTACCATTTACCAATGCAGTCGGCTGCAATGGTATCACCGGTTCTTTCAACCCATCCTCGCAAAAGCTGACGATGTGTATCCAGGACATCTTTGTAGTCTTTGATCTCAGCGAGGTTCTTCATTTCACCTGGATCGAGTTTGAGGTCTATGAGCTGTTCGCGGTGTCTGCCAGAGTCGTAAATGCAGTACTTGAAACGGTCCGTGCGCAGCATCCTGCCGTTCTGACTCTCGCAGACAATGAAATCCCGCCATTGTTTAATATCTTTTCCTGCAGCCAGCGGTCGTAAGCTCCTGCCGTGCAGCCCTTCAGGTATTTCTATGCCTGCGTAATCACACAGTGTAGGAAGTAGATCGAGACCATTGGAGACCAGATGTGTATCGTCAACTATGCCCTCGGAAATCTTTCCCTTGTAACTCATTATGAACGGAACACGCACGGATTCTTCGTAAAGCACCGACTTATGCTCCATTCTGTGTGCAGAATCCATGTCACCGTGGTCGCTGGTAAAAACTATCAGCGTGTTATCTTCCAGCCCCGCTTCTCGCAGAGCGTCAAGCACTATCCCGATTTCCCTGTCAACCATTTCGGTCAAGCGGCAGTATGCCCAGCGATGCAGACGCCATTGATTCTCAGTCCACTTCTGGCGGACATACGCTCGGAAAGGCGTTGCATTCAGGTACTTCTGTGTTATGCATTCCGGCTCATCTTGTGGTACTTCGAAATTCACGGGCAGGGGTGGACAGTTTTCCGAAACAAAGGCGCTGGTGTCCCCGGCCTTTCGTGCACGAGCCACCACCGCCTCGCAAGTTTTGGAATCCACATTGTCTGCCGGGGCTTGGCCATTAGCACGTCTAAAATCATTGATAGCCATGTGGCAGATATCGTGTGGATTGATAAACGAGGCAAACAGCAAAAATGGCCTTGTGTGCTGTCCCTTGATGAATGTCGCGCAGGCTTCCGCCAGTCCCTGGCGTGAGTCGCTGGTTAGATTTCGATATCCAATATTCTGCACATCATTCATCTTCTTGGGCAGGTGTACCTTGCCACCGTAGACTGTTTCGTAGCCAGCATTCTGGAAAAGCTGGCCAAGCGACTTTTGCAGCATAACATCGGTCACAGCAGCCCCTCCAGAGTCTTCATTCCGCCCCATGCCGATGGCGCTGGGCATAAGACCCGTCTGCAGGCTGAACCGACTCGGTACACAGACAGGGTTGCAGGCGTATGCCCTTTCAAACCGGATGCCCGAAGCAGCAAGCCGGTCCAGCGCGGCCGTTTTAAGCCACTTGTTTCCTGTACAGCTCATCATGCCGGCATGTTGTTGATCGGTCATGATGAAAAGGACATTCCCCCGCTCTTGTCTTCGACAAGAAGACGCGGGGGCTTTGGGCCTGACAGTAGCTGATGTTACCCGCCTGAGCATTAGTTCGATTGCAGAGGCGGCTGTAGCGGTAATAAACTCGCGTCTTTTCATTCTTTTCTCCTCAGTCTCGGCAAGGCACGTTACGAAAGCGATGCTGCCTTCGGACGAGCCGAGCCTTGACGGGAAAGACTAACAGCACTAAAGGTGCTCCGCCAGTTTTGCGTTTTCAGTGTGTAGCTCGAACCTTAAAAAATATATCAGGAAGGCTGGATTTTCAAGCGAAAAATGACACCTAAGGTGTCAGCTATAACTGGCAAAAGCGGGGCCGGTGACCCCGTGAGATAGCACTACGTTATCTCACGTGGCCAAGAGTAAAAATAATTGTTTGTCGAAAGGAATTTATAATTGACGTCGGCTGGAGACTCGATATTCTATCGCAGAAGAAATTAAATATCAAAAATCAAATACGCCGAAGGCGTACGCTCTGGCGTATCAAAATTGTGGAGTTGTCGTTTTGCAGCAACGCTTCCTTAATTTTGCACTTTGCATTTTGCTTTTTGATTTTCCATCGTGCCTGAATCCGGCTCTTGCCCAAACTTGTCCTGAGCCCCTGCTTCCGCAGGGGCAAGCTAGCCCCCGCGAAGGCAGGGGTCGAGGGATCGAGCGTTTCAAGCCTCGCGAGCTAAACGGGATCGAGGTATGGCGGATTACCAATGATCCGACCGTCCGGGATCACGCTAACTACCATAATACGCAATGCTGGAGCCACGATGGGCGTTACCTGTGCTTTACCCATTATGCCGCCGATGAGCGAGAGTTCGGAGCGATGACGGCAGCGGAAGTACATCTCTACGACCTGCACCGCCAAGAGGACATCAAGCTCGCCAACGGGATTGAGCCCCGCTGGGCAAACGACCATAATTGGCTCTTCTACGTTCGCTTTCGGCCCGAGGACGGCCCGCCCTACCAGAAAGGCACGCAGATAATGTGCAAAGACATCGAAACGGGACAGGTGACACGAATCGGCTACGGCGTCAGAACACTCAAATACACTGACTGCGACGACCGCTGGCTGTACGGAATCCAGGAGCTCCCAAACAGGCAGAGCAAGCCAATTCGCATACCGATTGAATCAGACTTGTCTGACGAGTCAGATTCGAGGGTGCAAATTCTACCGGGCAATTGGCAAGTGGGATACAATTCTCTGATGGTCAATCCTGAGCATCCGATGATTGTTTCTCGGGATCACAACTACAGAGATTACTACTACGCCACCGAAGGGACTCGCGACATCCCGTTTGTGGCCCGACATTTCCTCGACCACGACCTGGCGGCAGATGTCCGCACCGCGCCGTTTCCCATCATGGAGGGGTCTCACTTCTCGTGGGCGGGAGATGGCTCCTACTTTCTCATGGGCAATGGTCAAATGCGCGGCAGAAAGTGGGATGAGCCTCTACCGAGCAACATCCATTTCCTTGCGGCGATCAGTTGCGGCGACATCAGCCCTTGTGGGCGGAGCGGACGATGGATTTGTGGAGACGCCAGCGTAGCGGAGATAAGGGCAGCGGACCTGCGCTGTGGCGACGGCTGGTCGGTCCTGGAAACTAATTCGTTTCTCTGCTTTCCCACCGGCGAGGACCACTCCACACCGTACGACATCGATCTGAAGGGAAGTCCTGATGGGACGAAAATCGCCTTTATCTCCACCTACGATTTGAAAGACGGCCCGGTCGCCCGAATCACTCAAGACGTCACCGGTGACTTAATCCATGTCGACTCTACTGCAGGCTTCCCGGAAAAGGGAAGACTCATTAACGCTGTCGGCTTTGGGGGAGAGGTGCTGGGCTACGAACGAAAAACCGACACGACGTTCGAGGGACTTAGCCGCGGACTATACGGCACTTCCCCGAACACCAGGCTCCAAAAAGGCCGACCGCTCACTTCCTTTGAGGCTATGCTGATCCCCCAGGAATTGCGCAAAGACTTGCCTCTTCCGCCCCGTTGGATCCGCAACGTGGTCAAAGATAAGGATTCGCCGCTCATGCTACAGCGGTCGTCCGACGTCTATGTAGTTGTCATCCGGCTGCCTGACCGTCCGCACCTGCGCAAAGCCAGAGACCAGGCTCAGTTGATCCCCGGCGAAAACCACTGGGAGACGTACGGCTATCACGTGTTCAAGGATGACCAGAGGATTACGGACGACCTGCTTCGCCCCGGCACATCGTTAGCACTGCCGTCAAAAGGCACGTACACAGCGGTTGCGGTGGAATGGTCCGGCCTTCAAAGCAAACCGTCTTTGCCGCTGAAGATTGCCGACCGTGCGCAGCTTTTGGTTCTATCCGACTTGTCGGACGAGTCCGACAAACCCAGCGATTTCTCCTGGACCAGCGACCGTTATTTCGTGCAAGGCAACGAGGTTTCCCAAGAACAGGCCCGGCACGCAGAAGAAGCCATAGCAGAAACGGTCCATTTACACGATGGGCCAATCCAGCGCACATGGTACCGCCGGGGAGAGGTCACCACCAGACACGACTTGAATTTAGAGGGAAAAGCCATCCGTAGGCTTTTCTATCAAGCAGGCACGCTGCGCCGGCGCGAATACCATGACCGCAACGGCAACCACATCAGCACTGAATTGTTTGGTTCTGACGGTTACATCACTGAGTCCATCCAGCATGGATCACGGCCCAGGCATTGGTGGTACGAGCGAAGCGTCCCTGTGAAATACACAGACGGCTCTCAAACCTACGTCAAAGACGGTACGCGTTGGGTCAGAACAAAGTGAACCTCGCCCGCCTTACGTCTGGCGGGCAAGTTATAAATAATGAATATCGAACAGCGAATAATGAAGTTCAAAGTTCGTTGTTCTAAATTCGATATTCGATAAGGTTACTTACGATGTCCTTTGAAGTGGGAGGATTGACGTTCCGTAACCCGTTCGTGGTCGCTTCCGGCCCCGCGACCAAGCATATCACGCAGCTAATTGAGGCTGAACGGTGCGGCTGGGGCGGCGCCAGCCTGAAACTTGCCATTGAACCTGAGCCGTACATCAATCTTGAGCCCAGATACAAGTGGTTCAAGCAGCAGCAATACCTGGCCTTCTCTGCTGAGAAGCGGCTGACCCTTGAGGAGGCCCTGCGGCTCACCGAGCAGGCAAGAAAGCACACCAAAGAGCTTATCATCCTGGCCAATATCGCTTATACGGGCGAGGGACCCCGCTCCGCGGGAACCCAAAGGGGAATGGATGGTTGGATAGATATGGCAAGGAAATGTGTTGAGGCGGGCGCGCACGCCCTGGAACTGAATATGTGCTGCCCAAATATGTCTTTCAATTTGCAGGTGTCCGGCGAAGAACAGCGCACCGTTCAATCCGGCGCCAGTCTTGGGCAGAACGCCCAGATTGTAGGGGAGGCAACCAGGATCATCGTGGACGCCGTTGACGTGCCGGTCTTTGTTAAGCTTACTCCTGAGGGCGGCAGGATCGCCGAGGTCGCCCAAGCCTGCTTTGCGAACGGGGCCAGTGTGGTCGGCACCACAGCTAATCGACTGGCGATTCCCGAGTTTGATATCCACAATCCCAGCAGTGGGCCGTTCCCGTTTCAGGTTGAGCCGTCGGTGGCTTGTTTCTCAGGCGGATGGATAAAGCCGCTGGCGCTTCGCGATGTCTTTGAAATCCGTAAGTCGGTCGGCCCGAACGGGTGCATCCTCGGAACCGGCGGTGTGCGCAACTATGTCGATGCCATTCAGATGATGATGTGCGGCGCGGATATGATCGGCATCTGTACCGAAGTGATGCTCCGAGGATTTGCAATTCTTTCCGAGATGCTTGCGAACATCGAGAAGTTTATGGCCCAGCATGGCTACCGGTCGTACAGGGATTTCCGCGACCTGGCCGTCAAGGCTATCGCACCGGCAGACAAGCTCACGCTTAAACAGGTATATGCGCAGGTTGAGCCGCAGTTGTGTGACGGCTGCGGCCGCTGCGTACGGATTGGCCATTGTTATGCCATCACTCTTGTAGGCCAAAAGGCCGTTGTGGATCCGCGCCAGTGCACCGGCTGCACCACCTGCCAAGATGTGTGTCATGCCGGCGCAATCACCTTCGTTGAGAACTGGTGATTGGTAATTGGTGATTGGTTATTCTCGAATCTCGATACTGGATACTCGATACTCGACGAGCATCGAGAATCGAGCATCGAGGGTTACCATTTTCCAGTTACCAGTTACCATTTTCCATTCGCTTGAAGGAAAACTCGACTTTAACCTTTGCCGGTTTTCCGTTGATCTCCAACACCGGATAGGCAAGGAAGTTGATCGGACCGCAAGCCGGGCCCGTTTCAAGCACAAGATCCCGGCCGCGGCTGAGTTCGATCCGGTTTGCCGGATGGTGGCCGAAGTAATAGGTTGCCAGACTTGTATACTTGTCGGCCTCACTGATATCAACCGGCCACCACTTGCCGTCGGCGTAGAACTCCGCCCAGCAGTGATAGCCATCGATGCCGCCGTCGTTCCTCTCTGAAGGGATTGCCGCACCAATGGCGAAACGGGCGGGGATGCCGACAGACCGTGCCAGAGCAATGAAGTAGGAGTGAAAATCGCTGCAGTTGCCGGTGCGGGCGTCACATGCATAAACAGCATCGCCTTTTCCCCAGCCTGATCCGTATTTCATATAGCGCATCCGGTCGATAACATGGTCGTAAAGCGCTCTGGCCCGCACAAGGTCACTCTTCTTGCCGTCAACGACCTTTGCAGCAATGCCGTGGAAATCCTCATTGGCCGGCACGAGACGCTCCGGGTTGAGGTATTTTCCGTAGTCGGGCGTTTGCTCTGTATAAACGGCCTTCTCAATTCGTTGCACGCCAAAGCGTATCTCGATGGTTTTTCCGCTGTCTTTGGAGTCGAGTTCGAGAAAAAGCACTCTGTTTCCGTATTCATGGTCATACAGAATTCTGCGCTGCCCGGGAGCCTTGATGGATTTGACCTCGACCGTCTGAAATGCGTCCGTAGCTGGCAGGGGGGCCCACATTCGGGCAGTATCTGTGATCTCGGGCAAGGTAGCCTTGTAGAGGAATTCAAACTGGTCGCGACCTCTGACGACACCAAGGTGACCTTGCGAAGCTTCCTTCAACGGGATGCGATGCCAGCTGCCATCCCTTTTTTGCTCCCACGCGTAGAAGGGCTGGCCGTTGATCTTATGAACTGTTGTCTCGGTGACGGTCATCGCGCCCGGGTCACCGGCGAGGAAGAAATCCACGTCATACACATCGCCGCCGATGTCCACCAGGTCCACACAGGCGAAATGACGGCGTGGCCCCAGGTTCGCCAGATACTCGGTGTGAACGCGGACCAGCTTCAGTCGCAGCTGCTTGCCATCGAAGGGAATCTTGAAATACCCTTCAGCGAAGCGGGTCTGCTCTTCGATGTGTTTTTCGATACCATCCTGTATATCCTCCGTCACCACGTTAGGTGCAGAGTCGGACAATTCTTGCTGCTCATCCCGCGACTTATTACGGCTGGCAAGGAATGCACAAACTACGAGCGCTACTGGTATTGTCTTTTGCCAGTTCATAACAGACATTTTATCATCTCACTGCAGGCCGCAGTCAACCCCGTTAGAAAGCTCTGCTGGGACTGGTTAACTGGTAACTGGAAACTGGTAACTGGTCGCCTTCGGCGATTGGTAAATAGTAACTGGTAAATGGTAATTACCAATTACCAATCACCAATCACCAATTACCAATTACCAATTACCAATCACCAATTTCCAATTTGGTATCGGTTTTATTTGAAGATTTTTCTCATTGCTTGTGCTGCTTTTTCAGGTCTGCCTGGCTCAAAGGGCAACAGTTCAGCCGTAACATAGCCGTCATAGCCAATGTCAATAAGAGCTTCTTTGACCGCCTGGAAATTTACGTCACCCTCTAACAGATCAACAAAGCCTTCCACTGTCCCTACAGAGCGCTTAAAGTCTTTTACGTGCACACGCTTTATGCGCTGCCCGAGAATCCTAATCCACTGTTGCGGATAGCCGGTCAACAACACGTTGCCAACATCAAAGTATGCGCCCACCATTTCGGAATTGAAGCTATCGATGAAGTCTCGCATTTCCAAAGGGCTTAGCAAGAATTTGTTCCAAACGTTTTCAATACATATTGCCACGCCGGTTTGCTCCGCGATGGGCAGAATGCGTCTGATCGCTTGCTGGGCCCTTTCGTAGCAGACATCGTAGGGGATTACTTCGGCGTCAGGCAAAAAGAACACATCGACGGCACCTGGAACGAAAAGATACGCATCTGTGCCGAGCCATTTTGTTATCTGTAGGGCCTTACAGGTAAAGTCTATGATTTTCTTTCTGACATCAGGATCATTGGCGGTGGGCGAACAGGTCCAACTCTCACCCGAGGCAAGACTGGAAATCTCCAGCCCGATTTTCTGCGCATCGGCTGCGATATCTTCACACTGGGTCTGAGTGGCCTGATGTGTTAAAACACCTTCACTGGCAATAGCCAACTCAATAGCGTCGAATCCGAGCTGCTTTGTCTCTCGCCTCGCTTGCGTTATTGGCTTTCTGGCTTCAAGTCCCCCTTCAAACATCCAGTAGCTTGCACTTATTTTCATGTTCTAACCCCTGTCTTTAGGTCGATTTGTAAGGTCTTTCAAAAGTGACCGAATGTTAAAAAAACCGCCAATGGAAACAACTATAGCAACGCCAGCAAAAAGGGCGATACTTGCAAAGAAAAAGATTGTCCAAAAGTTAATCCAGAAACTCATACCTTGCTACTCCTTATTCTGGAAAGATTGGGACTGCCAGGAAACACCAAAGAGCCGGTCACCATTAAAGCCATTGCAAGCGCTATAACAATTAGTCCGACAACAGCGCTGGATATGTTTATGCCCAAGAGGGCTTGAACCGGCTCCAATCCTAAGACGGCGCCAAATCCACATATCAAGGCCAAATATGCTCCGACTTTGCTAGCGCGTCTCCAGTAAAGGCCACAAACCAATAAGGCAATGGCTCCGGTAAAGTAAATGGCTCCGGAAATCGCCATATAATCCCATAGGTCCTGACCTAAATCGTACCAGAGTCCCCAAACCAGATTGAAAATGCCAATTGCTACGATAAAAATTCGTATTAGCAATAAACGTGTCTTTGAAGACAATCCTTTTTTGAACAAAGGTGCCACGACATCCTGAGTCAGCACCGAGCTCCAGCATAATAAATAACTATCATGTGTGGACATAAATGCAGCCAGCATCCCGGCTAAGACAATACCGATAAGGCCGGCAGGCAGAATTTGACTCAAGAATATCGGCATCGCCATCAAAGTCACCTGCGAATCTGCAGGACCGCCCTGGGGGATGAAGATATCTTTCAGTGTATCGTGCCCAGCCATATAGACAAAAGCAGAAATTCCCAAAAAGTAAGGTATCAAAAACCGAATCAAAAAACCAACTGAAGCGAAGGTGTAAAGCCTTTTAACTGTTCTTATACTATCTGCTGCGCAGGCGCGTATCACGGCTGTCTGCCAGATTGCACAATTGACAAGGCCCAGGAAGAACATCCATATCACATAAGAAGTTCCAAAGCCCTCGCTGTGGAACGGATTAAAACCTGCCTCTCCCTGCAACTTAGATACGGTCTGAACAATATTTTGCCAGCCTAAATATCTGATGCTTAAAAAGCTCATAGCCAAAAGGCTGAATGATAGAACCAGGAATTGGATATAGTCCAGAATCACTTCCGAGACCATCCCACCCAGAGTTGTATAGACTAATACGATCACCAGCAAAACAGTCATTATAATCTTAAGGTGAATATCCTCGGTCATGCCGGTAATGCCCATTATGAAAATGGAGCTTGCGTTAAGGAACATTCCCATATTGAGGATGCCGGAGAAGGCTAATATAGTTCCACCTAAAATCCGTACGCCGTGCCCGAAGCGTCTCTCGTAAAACTCCGGGATAGTCATCACTCCCATTCTTCGCAAGGGTACCACGATAAACCCAGTTAGCCCCACGACCAAACTGACAATAGCAGAAGCTAATGCTATGTGGAATGCCGCGAAGCCGCCGGTAAAGCCCTTTTGGGCCGAATACATGACCGTGACCAAACCTAACTCGGTTGCAATCATACTGGCAACCGCCAGAGAGGTCCTCAAGCCTCGTCCTGCAACGATGAAGTCTGTAACATTGCTTACATATCGCTTTATATAAACCCCAACAGCCACAATGACAAGCAAGTAGCTGATTACGGCGCACCAATCTATAAAGCCGAAATTAGATTCGATTCCAGCAGCATTCAATTCCATAAAATTTGCGACTCAGAGCAACAGAAAATTTACAGAAAAAAAGTTGCTTGATCAATATCAAGATTGAAATTGTAGCTTGTGTTATGCTTTTGGGCAAATTAAAATACCGCCGGTTATGAATTGAGAATGAAGAATTGAGAATTAAGAAAGAAAAATTTCTAAATTCTTAATTCTAAATTTGTCATTATGGGTCTAATGTTGCTATATGTAGTAGGGGTGCTTTTTGTCACTTATTTGGGGTGGGGGGCGATACTATACGTTATGCAGCCGAAGTTTTTATATGGCCCGGTGCGTGAAATTGCCTGCACGCCGGGTGACTTAGGGCTGGATTATGAGCAAGTCGTTTTCAAAAGTGCCGACGGTTTGCAGCTAAGCGGCTGGTATATCCCAGCGGCCCCCGTGTCTTCTGTCGAAGACAGAAACGGGGGCAACTTTACAGTTTTGTTTTGTCACGGTAACGGCGGCAATATCTACCACAGCTTGGACAGTATAAACATCCTTCACGAGCTGGGGTTGAATTGCTTTATTTTTGACTATCGCGGCTACGGCAACAGCGAAAGCAAACCGAGCGAAAAGGGGACATACATAGATGCCGAGGCTGCATATAAATGGCTAACCGAGAAAAAAAAGATAACTCCGGATAGTATTATTGTGTTCGGCAGGTCACTGGGCGGAAGTATCGCGGCCCAGTTGGTAAGTAAAGTCACCACCTGCTCAGATGTATGTCACGCCGGCGCAATCGCCTTCGTTGAGAACTGGTAATTGGTGATTGGTGATTGGTAATTACCATTTACCAGTTACTATTTACCAATCGCCGAAGGCGACCAGTTACCATTTTCCAATTTGGCGGTGGTTTGCGAGATTCGGTTATGATACCCTTGAGTATATTAAGAATGTTCGTTGTCCGGTGATGCTGATTTATAGCAGAAACGATGAGGTGGTGCCATTCGAGTTTGGTTTAGAGCTTTACGAGGCGGCAGGTGAGCCGAAAGAATTTGTAGAGATTTTCGGCAGCCACAATGATGGTTTTCTTGTATCCGCTGAGATTTACAGAAAAGCCTGGAGCAATTGGCTAAAATTCCTCAAAGTCCGCTTGGGGACGCCTTACGGCGGATATAAAAGCCCCGCACCAATTTTGACAAACGACAATCGAATAAAAACCGAAGGTTTGCTGTCAAAATTGGTGCGGGGTCAACAATTTGCTTCTTAAAAACCTGCCGCTTTTGCGGGACATTGATTATTGATTAATGATTATTTTCTACTGATTATTCAATAATCAATTATTTTCTGCGGCGTTGTTTTTGGTCAAGGGCTGACTTTGCGGCTGGTATTTTCGATATAGCAAAGCACGAACTATCAAGGCAATGCCAATACCACCGAGAACAAAAACTACTATCACCAGCCCGTGGCCAAAGGCGAAGCCAAGTGCAATAGCAAGCAGCACAATTCCAGCAGTGAGGTGCTTTATCCACAGCGGGCCGACCGGTTTAGGTTTGGCAGGCCTTAATTCTGAAAGTGGTATGCCTTTTTCGATGGCCGCCATAATCTGTTTGTGTTCCAGCCGTTTCGCATAGTAGATAACCAGGCCGATAACAAGTACGGTGGCTGTCATACTCGCAAATACTATAAATACTATGATTGTTTCGTTCATTTTTAATCCTTTCGATTTTATTGGTTAAATGGTAACTGGTAATTGGTGATTGGTAATCGGTGATTACAAGTTACCAGTTTCTAATTATCAATCCACTACTTTATTCTTATTGAGCCGAAGCTGGTTTTCAGGTGCAGCTTTCCTTTTCCTTCTCCGATCGTTCCTTTTATTTTTTCTTTGCTGATCTCGCCTGTGACCTCGACCGGCAGGTCTGTTTTTATAGAGCCGAAGCTGGTGGACAGGTCGAGCTGGCCGGAAAAATTAGGCGGAGTTACAAAGTCGATGCTTCCGTATGAGGTGACCACATCTGCGGTGATTTCAGGCGGGGTCGAAGACGAACAAGCGATATCGACACTGCCAAAACTTGACTTGGCGATAATATTGCCGGAAGTGAGGTCACGACATTTGATACTGCCGTATGATGTTTGCAGTTGAACCAGGGCCTTTACATTCTCGCACTCGATAGAGGAAAAGCTGGTTTTGGCTTTAAGAGAGGTGGAGGTGACGTCCCGGCAAGTGATGCCGCCATAAGATGTTTCCAATTGAACTTGTCCCTGAATGTCCTGGCTATCTATGGAAGCGAAGCTGGTTTTGGCCTTTATATCGCCTATGATATGGGTGAGTTTAATCGAGCCATAGCAGGTGGAGCATTCGAGGCTAACTTGCCTGGGCACGGTTATGTTAAAGCTAACACTTATGGAGCGATTCTTTTTTACGCGAGGTTTTTCTACCCTGGCCGTGAGGGTATTGCCGTCCGGCTCAAGCCGTACTTTCACTTGCTCGCCTATCTCGGCGGCCTCCTTTTCCGTAGGGGCTTTCACACGGATGGTAGCGATTACATTACAATCGGTAACGTCAGCACCTGTAACCTTGATGGAGCCGAAGCTGGTTTCGGCCATGAGAGTTGAGTTGGGCTGCAAGGGCGCTGATAACTGAACCGTTCTTTCGTATTTTGACCGCATAGCCCAACCTGCTATGTTGACATAACAGCCCGTCACGGTAATCAGCAGGCAACCGAGCAACACTTTTGTGAGCAGACCTGTTCTCATTTTTTGCCCTTTCCACTTATACGTGTTATCTGATTCTTATTAAACCGTCTTGGGTTTTCAAATAAACTTTGCCGACACAACAAAGCTGGCCTGGATTTATTGCGGCTGCAAGTTTCCTCTTTCTTGCCTTTGGAAACACCATGAGCGGCAGGTCTGTTCTTATAGAGCCGTTATGTGTCCAGGCTGGTCTTAAATAGCAGTTCTTTTCCATTTCTTACATCTCCATTGATTCTGTCATTTCCTTCTTGCTGGGAATTTTTTGTCCTTTGCCAGTATGTCGCAAGTTTTATACAATAGGTTTCAAAAATTTTTGAAACTTTCCAGATTCGGTCTGCGACTAACAAAAGAAGGGAGTTTTTTTGGCAAAGAAGGTATGGCAACAGCAAAAGGGAAACTTTCTACAATTGCTTCGCAGCGGCGATGAACGTGCTTTTGCCCAGTTCATTGACAAATACAAACAGATGGTGTTTTTGTGCTGCCGGAGTCTGGGACTGCGAGAAGATGAGGCCGAGGATGTCGCCAGCGAGACGTTTTTGGCGGCCTACAAGGCCTTAAGGCGGTATAGCGGAAAAGCCCAGTTAAGCACCTGGCTGTGGAGCATAGCCTACTGTCAGGCAGTAAATTACCTAAGAAAGAATCGAAGGAAGTGCCCCCGCCTGCGCGGGGGTGAGCCGAACGAACAAATCCCCGAGAACGAAGAACAAGGACCGATGTTGGCGGCACAGGATAGCGAACAAGCAGAAATTGTCTGGGCAGCGGTCGAGCGATTGCCGAGACTCTGGGCTATTGCAGTCATACTGCATTACCGAGAGGATAAGAGCATCGCGGATATTGCCAAGATAATGAATGCTCGGAAAAATACAGTTAAGACGTATCTATTCAGAGGACGCGAAAGGTTAAGACAGTTATTGGCTGCGATTTTACAAGAGGATGTTGATGTCGACAGATAAGTTAGCTCAAGATAGATTTGACCAAATGTTAGGACAAGCTTTGAAGAGACACTGTGAGCCGGTGCCGGGTGACTTTACCAACAGGATGTTAAGGCAAATCAAAGAAGCACAGCAGCAGAGGATTTTGGCCATGGTCATTTTGCAGCAAAGACTCGCTCTGGCAGCATGTTTTGTATTCGGCGGTATCGTGATTGTGGCTGCGACAGTTTTTCCGGACATTGCGGCCTCGGTCATCCGAAGTGTTACTGTAAATGTAACAGGAAGGGCAGAATCTTTGATTGATAGAATCCCGCAAACTATAAAAGCTTTCAGCGGTGAATGGCAATTCTATACGATCCTTGGTGCAGTGTCCGGATTTGCTATTTACAGCCTTGTGGAATTATTCATAGGCGATAGGGTAACAATAACGTGAATACTTGCAAATTGGTAATTGGTGATTGGTAATTGGTAATTACCAGTTACCAGTTACCAGTTACCAGTTTCCAGTTTCCAGTTACAACCTTGAGGATTTTAAGAGATTGATTGGGTTTTTCTTGACGGAAAGGTAGCCAATCTGGTATAAATAATGTGGTTCGACTTTGCTCACCATCCTGAGCTTGTCTGCCAGACGTAAGGCGGGCGAGTCGAAGGATTTGTGATTTGAGTTTTCTGAGGCGATGCTGGAAATTTAGAATTTTGATAACCGTTCACGCAGAAAATAAGGCGTTTTTGTTGTCATTGCAAGGCCTTTAGGCCGAAGCAATCTCAAAAACGAACGATTTTAGATTGCTTCCCCTTCGACTCCGCTCAGGGCTAAAGGCTTCCTTCGCTCGCAATGACAAAAATGCGGTTTTTCCGTGAACGCTTACGATTTCTGAAGGAAGGAGACAGGAAGAATTCAGAATCTTGAGTAGGATGGGCAACTATATGTTGCCCATGCTGAAATAATCTGCATGGGCAGTCCGCCTGAGGCGGATGCCCACCCTACAATTGGTTAAATGGTTGAATAATTTACCAATTACCAATGTTTGAGAAAGGAGGGCTATTATGCGTAAAAAATCGAAGATCCGCTGTGGTGGAATGACATATCTAATTTCTTTTGTTTTGATGGTCGGTCTGGTTCTGACGAACATATCCATCGCTGCTGAACCTGGTCTTGTCGGCTGGTGGAAGTTTGATGATGGCTCCGGTGGTATTGCAAAAGACTCAAGCGGCAGTGGGAATGACGGCACGCTCAACGGCAACCCACGGTGGGTGGATGGTAAGATAGGCGGCGCGCTGGAGTTCAATGGTTCGATTTCTTTCGTCAGGGCTCCGCACATTCCGTTGAATAGTCGAACATTCACTATCATGATGTGGGTTAATCCGGTGTTGTACACCAGTGAGCAAGTTGTCTTCTCCCAAACCCAGTCGAGATCCACAAACTTGAGTATGCATTTTCGGCTTGGAGGGCAGGGCGGTGGGAATGTGCCCGCTTATGGGATTCGCATGGGATTCTATGCTAACGACCTCGATACTCCCGCCAACATCATTGTACAGAACAATTGGTACCACATAACTTTCTGGTACAATTTTGAGAATCAAACAAGAAGGATATACGTAAATGGAGCGAAAGTAGCTGAAGGTGCTGCCGGTCCTTTTCTCGGGACATCAGGTAATACCGTTATCGGCTCATGGGATGGCACAGGTCAGTGGTTTATGGGCATTATTGACGATGTCCGGATTTATTACCGGGCTTTGACGGAGGAAGAGATTAAGCAGGCCATGCAAGGTATACCACCAGGTGTGGCTTCTAACCCGAGCCCGGCTGATGAAGCAACAGATGTGCCGCGAGACGTGACCCTTAGCTGGACGCCGGGAGAGTTTGCACCGCCGGTCAATGGGCACAAAGTCTTCTTCAGTGAGAACTTCACCGATGTCAACGACGGCATTGGCGGCATCGCCCAGAGTGCCAACAGTTATACGCCACCTCAAGTGCTTGATTTCGACAAAACTTACTACTGGCGTGTCGATGAAGTCAATGGCCCACCGGACTTTACAGTATATAAAGGCGAGGTCTGGCAGTTCACGGTCGAGCCGTTTGCTTATCCGATTGCCGGTGCGAATATCACCGCCACAGCCTCCAGCCAGTTCAGCGCAAACATAGGGCCGCAAAATACCATCAACGGCTCAGGACTGGCTGCCAATGACCTGCACTCAACAAGGGACGCGGATACGTGGCTTAGTAGTATGACTGGGGTACAGCCAACCTGGATACAATATGAGTTTGGCAGGGTTTATAAACTGCACCAGATGTGGGTATGGAACTATAATGCCTCCATTGAGCCTGCTCTCGGTTTCGGGGTCAAGAATGCTACCATTGAGTATTCAACCGATGGGGCCAACTGGACCACATTGGGTACTACTCACCAATTTGCCCGGGCGCCCGGTACGCCTGGTTACGCACACAATACCACTGTTGATTTTGGTGGAGTGCCAGCAAAGCATGTCAAGATCACTGCTAATAGCAACTGGGGTGGAATCCTGCCCCAATATGGTCTCAGTGAGGTTCGCTTCTTCTATATACCTGTCTCGGCAAGAGAGCCTGATCCAGTTTCCGGAGCAATAGATATAAACGTGGATAATGTAACTGTTAGCTGGCGAGCAGGAAGAGAAGCAGCTAAGCACAATGTGTACCTTAGCGACAGTAACCAGGCTGTGATAGACGGCACTGCTCCTGTTACTACCGTAAGTCAGACCAGCTATGGCCCTCTATCCTTCGATTTAGGCAAGACTTACTACTGGCGTGTCGATGAGGTCAACGAAGCCGAGACCCCCGCCACCTGGCAAGGCGATATATGGAACTTCAGCGCACAAGAGTATCTGGTTGTGGATGATTTTGAGGACTACAACGATTTTGATCCCGACAGGATATTTGATACGTGGATAGATGGCTGGAATGTCCCTGCAAACGGCTCGCAGGTAGGTTATGCCGCGCCTCCTTTTGCTGAGCGAACCATCGTTCACAGCGGCAAGCAGTCGATGCCGCTTAGTTACGATAACACTGCTGGCGCAACGTATTCAGAAGCCGAACGCACCTTTGCTGCGCCTCAGAATTGGACCGAGCACGGTGTTAAGACACTATCGCTGTGGTTCGCTGGCGCTGCAAGCAATGTGGCTGGGCAGTTGTATGTGAAGGTCAACGGCTTCAAGGTTACATACGATGGGGATGCCAGTAACTTAACGCGCGGAGGGTGGCAACCATGGAATATTAACCTTGCATCGTTCAGCGTGAATCGGCAGAGTGTCACCAAGCTCAGTATCGGGATTGACGGCAATGGTGCCAAAGGTACATTGTACCTTGACGACATCAGGCTGTATCCGCTTCGAGAGCCGTAGGCTGATTCTTCGATTGGTTATTGGTGATTGGTAATTTGTAATTGGTAATTACCAGTTACCAGTTACCAATCCAGGACTCGCATCAGATCGGGGCCTATGCTGATTAGCTTGGCATAGGCCCTGCTTGTTTTTTGGACTACCTGACGCGTATTGGGCAGCGAGCCCCAATTTAACCGCTAAACCTGCGAGCATATTTAGCCGATACCTCAAAAAGATTTATGCCTGGCAAATAGCCAATCGTCCTATAAGAAAAGATAAGCTCAAAACTCAATTTGCCCTTTATGCCCCCGTCCAGCGCTGGGCGGGGCTGGGTGGAGGGTAAGCTATAGCCTTTGATGTTACCATAAAAGAATACCTCAAAGAAATCGATGAGGCATCGCTTCTGACGTGGCAGCAGGAGTGTTCGTTGGGCAAATTGATTGTCGAAGAAAACGACCCCTGGGCCAGAGAGCAGTTAGTGCGAAGCAATCTGAGACTGGTGGTTAATATCGCCAAAAAGTATGCCGGCCGAGGGATGAGTCTTGGTGACTTGATCGAGGAAGGAAATCTCGGCCTTATAAAGGCGGTGGATTACTTTGACCCTACTCGTGGGGTTCGCTTCAGCACATACGCAGCGTGGTGGATAAAGCAGAGCATCAAGCGTGCTCTTTTGGAGAATATTCAGCCGGTCCATATCCCCACCTATATGGTGGCGTTGATAAACCAATGGCGTCATACCACCGCAGAGCTGCAAAGCAGACTCGGCAGGACGCCGAGCACAGAAGAGATGGCCGATATTATGCAGATGCCTCTTCGTAAGGCCAATATCATACATCGGATCGTAGAGGTGCTTAGCTCGGTGAGGGATACTGAAAGCTCCCAGGAGTCGGACGAAAGCTCCGCCTGCGGCGGACTGGAGGCGACTTTGGAGGATCGAAGTGCAGGCCGGCCGGAGGATGTGCTGGTAGCGGATGAAGAGAAAGCCAAGGCCTTGCGGCTGCTGGAGCGGATTGAGCCTCGGGAGGCCTATGTTTTACGGCTGCATTATGGTCTTGGTGGTCGCGAGCCGATGACCTTGAGAGAGATTGGCAGGCAGTTAAGCCTGACTCGGGAGCGGGTTCGCCAGATTCGCCGTGACGCCCTTACCAAGCTTTATGAATATATGAACGAAGAATAGCAACTATTGATTATTGACTATCGAATACCCCCCAAAAGCATTAAGCGCTAAATCCTAAACTTGTCCTGAGCGAAGTCGAATGGATCCGAAACAATATCTAAATTCAAATTTTTGGTAAGCGTTCACGCAGAAAAATGTTGCGTTTTTACGTCATTGCGAGGCCTTTAGGCCGAAGCAATCTCAATCTTTTGGAGGTATTAGACTGCTTGGCCTTCGACTCCGCTCAGGGCTAAAGGCTTCTTTCGCTCGCAGTGACAAAAATGCGGTTCTTCCGTGAACGCTTATAAATTTTTCAATTTCCAAAACATATTGTTTTGGTGATTTTAATTTTGGTCATTAGAATTTGTTTAGAATTTAGAGATTAGAATTTCGGATTTGAAAGTGCTTTGTAGAAAAGACCACCGTCATTTCGACCGGAGCCCCCATGTCTTCTGTCGAAGACAGAACGGGGGCGAAGTGGAGAAATCTGCTCAAAAACAGATTTCCCTTCGGGGCTCTCCGCTTCGCTTCGTGTCTCGACTCGCCTTCCATTCTCTGTAGCAGGGCTACTGCGAAGGATGAATCGGCTCGCTCGAAATGACAACCACTGCTCTTTTCTACAGAGCAATTTGAAAGTATTGATAGAATTATGGAAGGATAGTAAATGGCAAAAGGGACGAATCTTGAAAAATATATTCGTAGCATACCTGACTGGCCGAAAAAGGGAATCTTATTTCGCGATATCACGCCTCTCTTAGCTGATCCGAAGGCGTTTTCAGCAGCGGTAGATGCTTTATGCGCAGGTTTTACAGAAGCAGGCGTCAAATATGTCGCTGCTGTGGAAGCGAGGGGATTTATATTTGGAGCGGCAGTTGCAAAGAAGCTTGGGGTCGGCTTTGTGCCCATACGCAAAAAAGGCAAACTGCCTTTCAAAACCGAAAGCGTCAGCTACGATTTGGAATACGGCACTGATACTTTAGAAGTGCATAGTGACGCTATAGTTAAGGGGGCAAAGGTTTTAATGGTTGACGATTTGTTGGCGACCGGCGGGACAATGGCGGCAGCCTGTAAACTCATCGAAAAAATTGGGGGACAAGTTATCGGGATTGCATTTCTTATCGAGCTTGGCGAATTAGCTGGCCGAGAAAAGCTTAGCCAATATAAAATTAAGACCGTTATATCTTATTGATTGCTTTTTCCGCAAATTGCGCCTAAAAGTAGGGTGGGCCGTGCCCACCTTTTTCGCCTTAGCAGTAAAGCCAAAGCATCCAAGCCAAGCAACATTGCCGTGGCCGGCTCAGGAATGGGATTCTGTGTCAAAGTAAAGATGTGTGGGGCGGGACCGGAAATGTCTATATCAAATTGAAGCGTAACAGCTTGACCAGGTAGCACAGGCTCCGGCTGCCAGAACTCGATGGTCCATGGGTCTGGATACAAAACTGTCCCGAATTTTGTACTTCCGGCTGTTCCTTCAACAAAAGTGGCATTGCCTGTTGGGTCGAGTGTCAGTATATAGCCTGTCCAGATAATGCTACTTTCATTAGTAACGGTTGTCGTGATGGTTAAGCTCAGGCCGGTTTCGGAGTTTACTATGAGCTCGGCAGGAGCGTACTGCGAAATATCCAATCCGTTAAGGCTCGGCTCGTCTGATGGCGGCATCGCCCTCGTTACGGACCTTGCCGAGACTGAAGAAGATGCAGCATAGTTAGAGGACTGCTCGGGCTCTGTACCGTAATAACTAACCAAGGAACCTTGGGCGACGCTATTTAAAAATGCGATTCCCGCCACCAATATAAGAACCACCACACAACGTCTCATGACTTGCTCCTCCATAATCTGCCGGAGTCACTTATAACCAAAGTATATCAACACCCGATAAAATGCAATGTTTTTTGACACTATAGCAACAAAACAGAGTTTCTTAGAGACAATAACAAGATGACTAAAGAGTATAGCTTGGTATATGGTTGCCGCTTTCAGTCAAATGGTGGCAAAATACCAAATTTTGCGCTGGAAACTGCTTCAATAACAGACAGAAGACTGCAATTTGTAAATTGTGACATTACATAACTCATTTTATTAAAAGGAGTTAAGTATTATTTACTCTGTAACGCTACTACAGTCTCTATTTTTTCAGCATTTTTGCCGAAAAACTTTTCTGGTTTTATATTTTTCCCCGAACCGCAGAAATGATAAATTGCTACTGCCAACAAGGATTTACTAATCTCGCTTGAAGACCCCATAAAGCCCTTTTCTATTTTGACGCTGCTTTTTCGAGGATGGTTCAGCTCCTTTGGAACTATCTGTAATAGAAAGGGCTAAAAAGCGGGTTTAAACCTTGATGGGATTCAAAACCTTGACCAAACAATTTCTACGGAAAAAATGATGATTTTTTCATATTTTTTGTTGCACTTTTAAGAATTTTACGTCATATTACTGCATATTAGTGAGAATGTTACGCTATGCAACTGATGTCAATAGAGGATTTGGCGGCTTATCTAGGCGATTCGAAACGCACGATTTATAAGTACATCGCCAGTGGTGATTGCCCGCCATACATCCGCATAAGCGCTAAGAACATTAAATTTGACCGGGTTGACGTCGATGCTTGGCTGCTGTCTAAAAAGGTTGATCCCAATAAAATAAAGGAAAGGAAGAAAATAAATGATTCTTAACATTTTGGCTAACACGACAGGTCTTGTAGTATCTCTAATTGTGATTGTTGCTTACGCATTTATATTTGCTGTGGTCATCATTTGCTTGATTCGCGTGTCACGATATTTCTTGACTGCCGGTAAGGAACAAAAGCTGATGCGAATCGAAATTGGCAAGTTAGCTGAAGAGATTCATCTTATCCGCCAGAAATTAGAAGGCGAGAAAGAAAAAGAATCTTCGGCTGAATCAGTATGCTCTTTTTCTTGCAATCGCGATTCGGTCGTTTTTGTTGTAGTCTTTTTCGATTTTAATTTCGGCGAAAGAGCCGGCCTTTTCGAGCAGTTCTTTAACCACATGTCCCTGGGCGAAACCAATCTCCAACATCAATGCAGCATCAGGCTTTAGAAATTGGTCTACTTTTTCGAAAATCCGCCGATAAATATCAAGGCCATCCTCTCCTGCCAAAAGCGCCGGTTTCGGCTCGTAATCTTTGATGTTTTTATCGAGCTTTTCAAACTCGCTACAACTAACATAAGGCGGGTTGCACACAATCAAATCAAATCCCCGATCGGAGTCGGGGACAAGTTTTTCCACGTCTAGCTCGGGCATAATGGGGTCAAATAAATCGCCGTGTAAAAGCTCAATTTTATCTTTTAGCTGAAACTTTTCAACATTTGCTGCTGCTACGCGAAGGGCTGCATCGGAAATATCGGTTGCGATTATCTGCGCGCCAGGGGTGTTCTTGGCAATCGCTACTGCGATACAGCCGCAGCCGGTGCACAAGTCACAAACGAACTGGATACCGGGACGTTTCCTCAAAAATTCGATGGCGCGTTCTACGAGTAATTCTGTTTCCGGCCGAGGGATCATACAATCGGGGCTGACTTCAAGCTGGAGCGAATAAAATTCGGCCTTGCCGGTCAGGTATGCGATAGGTTCATGCTGACCAGCCCGCTTTACTAACTCGTGCAATTTGTCCAATTGCTGCTTGGAGACGGGTTTGTCGAATTGCGTATACAATTCGATGCGCTTCATTCCTAAGACATGGCTAAGCAAAAGTTCCGCACTTAGACGAGGTGAATTAACGCCTTTATTGGTCAAGTATTCAACAACCCAATTTAAGAGCTTTTGTATCGTCCAGGTCTGCATGGCCAGATTATAGCTGGGGCAAAGAAAAGTGAAAAACAAAAAGGATTCACATAAAGTGCGCTGGGTTTGAAACCTGTCCCTTCGACAGGCTCAGGGCAGGCTCTGAGCGAGCTTGTGGTGAGCCTGTCGAATCCAGTCGAAGGACCACTTTTGATGGGCATAAGTTTTCTTAAAATCTGGGCACAATAAGCGGCAGCCTTTTCAAAATCCATTTGTTCTTCGGCAGCCAGGCTCATCGCGACAGCGGGAATTTTTAAGAAGGCTGCCTCCATAGCGGCTGCCACGGTGCCGGAATAATAAACATTTATTCCAACGTTTGCTCCGTTGTTTATGCCGGCAACGAGCAGGTCTATCGGCCCATCATGCAGTTGCATACAGGCCAGTTTTACGCAATCGGCAGGTGAGCCTTGTACGCTAAAGCCGGTGAATTGGCCGTTGATGTCAACTTTATTGCAAACTAACGGCTTTGCAACTGTAACGCTATGGCTGGTACCTGACCAGCTATCCGTCGGTGCAACCACGGTTACATCACCGAGCTTGACCAGTTCCTTATAGATGGCAGCCAAACCCGGTGCGAAAATACCATCGTCATTTGTCAATAATATTTTCATATCCGACACGAGAGTTCATGGCTCATAGTTCATCGATGAACAACGAACAAAGAACGATCAACAAACCATATGAACAACGAACACAGAACAATGAACAAAATTCAGTTGAGCATTGTAATTGCCTACAAAGCTTCTGTCAATTCGCCTTCGTGAGGTTTTATCTGGCCACAGAGAACACAGAGTTGCACAGAGAAAAAATATTAATTATATACTCTGAGTTCTCGGTGAACTCTGTGGCAGAAAAATCCTGTAATCCTGTCAAAAGTATTTAGCCACGAATGAGCACGAATAAAAACGCTGTGTCATTGCGAGGCCGAAGGCCGCGGCAATCTATATCCGTTACACGATAAACGCCGTGTTTTTCCTTTTGCCTTTGGACTTTTTACTTTTCATTCTACCCGTGCTACTCTGCGAAGTAGCTTCGCTACGAAGCACGAGCTAAATTGTAATTGCTTATAGAGTTTTTGTCAATTGACACAAAATCGCGATGGACGGTTAGCCCGCCGATTTACTCGGCGGGTTTTTATTTTTTTGACACGGATTACAACGATTACACTGATTTTATATTTTGTGTTAAGTCCGTGTTAATCCGCGAAATCTGTGGTTAAAATAAAACTTGCATTTTTTGCCAAAAACAAGTATAATTACAAAACAGTGAGGTTAGCACCAGAATGATGTGTATTATAATGTATGGTGGATTTATAGCTCACCATAATCTAAATGGATAACAAAAAGTGTTGTAGATTATTATGTTAGAAGCATAGGAAATGGAACCACAGATTGTAGAATGCCCTAAATGTGGTGCAAGCAATCGCATCGGTATGCATTCCTCCAAGCTGAGGCCAATTTGCGGCCGTTGCGGAACCGCACTCGCACAAGGCGAACAGAGCGCCCACAAAAGGCCGTCTATCCGTGATAGATGTTCGAGTGTTTTCGTATCTATTCTTCTTCTAGCCCTAGTTGGCAGTATCTGCTGGGGCATAGCTATTACCCCAACGTTTTTACGGAAGGACTTCTCACAGCTTGCCTTAGAAGAAACCCAGAAAACGGAAGCTACGAGGAAACAGCAGGAAGAAACCATGGCAGCCAGGAAAACCGCTCTTGAAAACGAATTGGCAGCAATCGACGCGATAGAGTTGCAGCGAAAAGCTGAGGAGCAATACAAACAAGAGCTTGAAGGACGCAAATCATATGACAAGCGATTTGCCATCAGCACACGCGAGAAAGCACAACTTCAGATGCTTAATCTTGCAAGTGATTCGACCAAGTCGTTTCATGATGTAATTCGTTCCGTTGCCCGTGAAGCATCACCTAAAGGTTCTGATATCAGCGTCCGTGAGTCTTCTCAAGGCATCGCCCTTCATATCGATTTTGATATGTCCAGCATGACTTCGGGTGAATATGGCATACGAACCAAGCACGAAACAAAGGACTCGTTGCGCAAAGAAGTCATTTCACTTATTTCCCGCGTAACAAATGACATCTTCCAGTTTTGCAGGGTCATCAATCTCTATTCTGTACATGTTGGCTGCCGTCACCATGTGAGGACCACGTACCCAAACGGAACGACACGGGATGAAAACATTATACTGTACAAGATACGCATACGGAAAGACCGTATTCCTCAGTTGACTAGTAACCCTTTCCTAGACGTCTATTCAACAACGAAGTACTTCGAGGTTGATGAAGATAACTTTGCAGATATTGAGATACACATTACCCGGATATGAGATTTACGAAACTAATAGGATTGTTGCTTGTTGTCGCACTTGTAACGTGGGGTGTTGAGACCATTTACTTGTTGCAACGAAACGCCAGTATGCCAGTTCGGATCAAGGCTGCCGAAACGCAGAAGCGGAGTCTGTTAGCACTTGAGTATAGGAAAAAGGAACGCGATCTCGAACAGGAGTACGAAAGGAAGAAACACCTTGCTACGGGCAAGACGGTTTTCGACCGGATTTTCAATACTCAAGACCAGAGTGTAGCTGACTTAATTAAGCACATCTCACGTGAGGCACTTCCTGACGGATGGTCATGTGACGTAAAGGTTGAGGAGTTTACTCATTTTGTCCTGCTTGTATATCTGCCACACACTTCCAGGCCGGTGGCTCCAGCCCAGATGACATCATACCTCAAACCCATCATCGAGTACTGTTCATGGTTCCTCTCGGATGTTGCGATATTCGATAGGACACACAAGAGCTACCTCTTCTTTGATAAAACTTTGCTTGACGAGATCGGGTCAGTAAAGGCCATCTCCAAGGAGATGGCACTTCGTGCCGAAGAACAGGGGCAATCATTCACTCGATTTAACTCTATCACTCTTGAGTGCGAAAAGCATGAGTCACACCTTTTACTGCCCATCGAGGTTTCCGGGCCTAATGGAGTAGTCACATGCCTTGCACTGTTTGATACAGGCGCAACCACAACAACGCTTTCGAATGAGGTAGTAACCAAAACCGGATACGATAATCTTCAAATTGCCCCTCGACGCAGCTTCAACACCGCTAATGGTTGGATGTCGTGCCCCATTGTGTTCCGAGAAGTGAATGTTGGTGGTTTTCGGAAACGTATAGAAGTTGCTGTCAACCAAAGAGACGAACTAAGTCTTCTCGGCATGAACTTCTTCAAGGGAATGGATTACATAGTGGACTTTCAGAATTCTGCTATCTATGTGTGGGAAAAATAGCTTCGAAAAACCGGCTTAACCGTAAGGGGGTTTCGCCACCGGGCTTATTAGGGCTTATTGGGGACGTTTACCTGTTTATGGTGGGGGACTTACTGGAGAATAAAAAGACCAGCATGGGCAACATCCGCCTGCGGCGGATAAAAGTTGCCCATCCTACCGTTGTGTTAAAAGAGTCATGAAAGAGAGCGGCCTGAACGTAAATGTCAGGTCGAGTGCGGTTAAATCGCACCGACTCAGCTACACTAAAAGTTATGCTGTCGGCAAGTTATGTGGGAATATGGAAATTGTGTGAAGTTTCGTACCCTACGTGCCTTGAAATACTCTATAAGTATATACGCATATACTTATATACTCTTGTGGCCAAATCCGCATTCATCAGAGAAACTACGAGAGATAGAAATTACAATCGACGATTATAACGAACAACTGAATAGGTTATAGAATCCGTCTAAATCTTTGTAATCCGTTGTTAAAAGCAGAAATCCAGCCATGAAGCCGCAAAGGCACAAAGTTACAATTTATATATCATAGCCTTAGCGTCTTTGTGTCTTAGTGGCAAAAAAGGCAGTTTTTTTGGCCTTTTTTGATTGATTATTGTTTGAAATTGTGTTAAAATATTCATATGTTTGCCAGAAGGCAAATATAAGCCGCCAGCAGGCGAAGATAAATAGACAATTCAGATTGCATGTCTGTACTTGTCCGCCATAGCCTTGTGCGACGGCGGAAGCCACAGCATGGCACGGTCTTTAGGACCAGAAAGTCCAGTCAAATTTAGAGTCAGGCCGTCAGGCATCCTAATGATTAGCGAATGGTGAATAAGGATGCTTGATGCTGGATGCTGGAGATAAAATAGAGAAACCAGGCAATCCAGATAGGGGGGAATCAGAAGACAGATGACGGATGACAGAAGACAGAAGTCAGAAAACAGAAGACGGAAGACAGAAAACAGAAGTCAGCAAGGTCAGGTTTAACAAAGAATTATGAAAATGAACGATTTTGCAGTGCTTACTCCGCCGAAGTGGCTGCGAAAGCCGGACCGAGAAAACAAACCCAAACAAAGCCAATTTTGCATAAAAATCGACACTATAGCAACAAAACAGAGTTTCTTAGAGACAATAACAAGATGACTAAAGAGTATAGCTTGGTATATGGTTGCCGCTTTCAGTCAAATGGTGGCAAAATACCAAATTTTGCGCTGGAAACTGCTTCAATAACAGACAGAAGACTGCAATTTGTAAATTGTGACATTACATAACTCATTTTATTAAAAGGAGTTAAGTATTATTTACTCTGTAACGCTACTACAGTCTCTAAAAATCAGTTAATTGGTTAATTGGTAATTAGTAATTGGTTTCTTGTATTCTATAGATAAGCTTAGAATGTAAAATAGATGATTATGGAGAAGTATTCGCCTAATAAAAAGTGTGTTGTAATGAGTCGGGATGAGATTCGGGCGTTTGATAGCTGGGCGATAAATACGCTTGGAATACCGGGTGTGGTTTTGATGGAAAACGCTGGCCGAAGTTGCGCCGAACTGATTAAAGAGAAATTAGCTGGGATTACAAAGCCGAAGGCCTGCCCGCCGTACTCTTTGGGCAGGCGGGTTTGCATATTTTGCGGGACCGGCAACAACGGCGGTGACGGGTACGTAATCGCGCGACATCTTCTAAACAGCGGCTTTCAGGTCACGGTGGTCGTGTGTGGCGACCTCAATAAAATCAAAGGCGATGCGAAGATAAACCTGGATATTTTAGAACGGCTGGGCCAGCCTATCGAACGGTTGGACACAGCAGATGAGGACATCTCCGGGCGTGTTAGAACGTTCGCTGCTGGTGCTGATATGGTGGTTGACAGCCTTTTTGGCACGGGCTTAAGCGGGCAAATGAGCGATGAATATAAACAATTGATAGAAAGTATAAATGCCCAAAATTGCCCTATTTTGGCGGTGGATATTCCGTCCGGCCTGGATTGTGATAGTGGGCAGCCGCTCGGTGCGGCTATCAGAGCGACCTATACTGTAACTTTCGTTGCGGTCAAATATGGCTTTACAGCATCCAGTAATGCGACTCGGTATACAGGAGAGATTTTTATTGCCTCAATTGGTGTGGAACCAAGTGCCGAAACGTCAAGTTAAAATGCTCCAGGTTTGCTCATCTGTTCCTTATAGCCGATAAAATAGAGGAATCTTTCGTACTGAAATATGGGTATCCAGAAGGCTTGTGCCTGGCTTTGGACCTCTTTGTAGTGATTGAATTTTTGTAGAGCAGCCTCATACTTTTGGTCAGCCATCGGGTCAACTTGCAAATCTTCAAAAGTAGGCTTTGGTGGGACCTGCGGAGGGCTGCCAAGGACGAGGAAGTCTGTATCGATAGTAATGGTATCAGCTACCTTGCCGCCCCATTTTTCAATGAGTGCTTTTATTTTGTCGATAGCGTTGCGGTCAATAGTTCCATCGCCATTAAGATCGAATTCGCCGGCGACCATGAATACATTCGTTTTGTCCTTGTCCCAAACCAGATTTGCAACGATGTCATCTAACGCAACGGGATTTTTTTTCTGCGATTGTGTAATTCTTGCTGCTGAGATGTTTTTTGAGACGCCGAATACTTCAACTTCAGCTTTTCCCTTGCCGTCTTTGGGGATAGACGCATTTCTATCATAAACCGAGAAGGTCAAACCTCGGTAAACGCGATCGTCAGCACCAATATTTAGATGGACAACCTGCGCTTGGTCGTCGATCAATATTATTTTGCCGTCAGGCTCGTATGCCGCCACCTCACGGTCCGGCGAAGGCTTAATCTGCTGAAGCTGGTCTAAGGCATATTTCATCCTATCTTGTGCCATATTTAATTCTGCTTGTGTTTTCAGCAGCTCGTCATTTAGCTTTTTTAGATTGGCTCTTTCCTCTTCCAATTGGCTCATCAAGGTTTGAGCTCGCTCATCCGAGGTTTTTTCCATTAGAACTTTAAGCTCCTCATATTTTTGCGTGATATCGATAACCTGCTGATGGTATTTTTCTTTTTCGGCTAATAATGTTTGCTCTTTTTCCCCAGTTGCTGCCATTGCGTCATCAAAACGTTGCCGCAGCTCATCGAGCTGGTTTTTGAAGGTGGTGCTTTCATCTCTAATGCGTTCTATCTGGCCATTTAATTTTTGAATTAGCGGTACTAATCCGGCAGTATTAGGGTCGATGTTTTCGCTGATATTTTCTTGAGTCAGCTTTAATATATCTTTTACTTCTTTATCCGCTCTTTCGACTTTGGCTTCTGCGCTAGCTTCTACAAGCGAGCCTTGTGGACCTATGATAATAGATGTAGTTTTATCGAGATAATCGACCATTTTGCCCATGTAGGTCTCTGTGGTTTTTTTTGCCCCAATTATCTTTCCTCTGTCTCGCCAATATTCCTCGGAGATCAGCTCTGCACGGTCTCTTTGTGATTCGTTTGCTATTCTTTTTTGTTCCTCGAATTTGACATAAAAGATGATTGCAACGACACTTGTGATAGCACAAAGCCCCACAAAAGTTACTAAGGTATAAAGTATGGCGCTACTTTGCTGTCTTTTGCCTGCTGGCATGGTAAAACTCCTCTGAAACTCGTACTACGCAGCGAAGCGCTGCTTCGCAGAGTAGTATACTAAAAAGTCAACTTTTAAGGTGATTCAGTGTTATATTATCGCCCAAAAGCGCCTCAAAGTCAAGGAAAAACAGCGGTGTAAGTGACTAAAGTGAGCTAAAGTGCCTAAAATGAGCTAAAGTGTGAACTTGCAATTTTAGGCACTTTAGGCACTTTTCACTTTTTCCAGCAAATCGGGTAACTGCCTGATTTCGCAGATTTTATATCGTGCAGCCGCGTCGGCTTGCGGCGCGGTTTTTGTGTGTAGGCGAGCAGGGCGGATTATCTGAATGGTCAAAAAGCCCAATTTATTCGGTGCAATAAAGTCCTTTTTTGCGTTGTCGGCAATATAAGCTATATTTTTTGGCCTTGCATTTAGGGTCTTCATCAATTTTTCAAAGCCGACCGGTGATGGTTTCCATCCTGATTGTTCAGGGCCGAGCTGCTCGGTATAAATTATACACTTAAAATATTTTTCGATTCCCAGGGCTTGCACTTTTAACTGCTGAGCTGGCAAGAAGCCATCCGTTAGCAGAGCTAATGTATATTTGCCGCTCAGTTGGCAGAGCACGTCTCTGCTATCGTCAGGCAGCGTTATTTTGGGGACATGGTTACGATATACGTTTATCAGCTCCTGGATAAGTTTCTCATCATAGCCAATACCAAGCTCATCGAGGGTTGCGTTGAACGTATTTTTTCGATTGCCAGCATTGAATTGCCTCCAGAGGGCATCAAAAATATCCTCGGAGGATGCTCGATGCTCGATACTCGATGCTCGATAGGCGAGGAACTCGGCTACAGAGGCCAAACCGCTCCTGCAATAGTCGATTTCGTTGTAAAGCGTGTCATCTAAATCAAAAATAACGGTTGTTATCATAAGTCAATTGACTATTGACTACTAATTATTGATAATGCTTTGTAGAAAAGACAATCGCTACTCTTTTTCTACAAAGCAATTTCACAGAATAAAGTTATACCTCGAAAAGCTCTCGAGATAATTTTGACTGCCTTATTATTGACTGGAGTGTACCGATATGTATGGTCAAGTGCATAGGCACGGGAACAGTGATAGTTGAAGATTCGGTCTTTTTTTGCATAACCGCATGGCTTCCACGCTGCCGAACATTTACAAAACCATGTTTCTGTAGAAGTCGACACAATTCCTTCCCTGAGAATACGCGTAATCTACCCAACTTTTACCTCCAGGCGGGTAACAAAGATTTCGTCATGCAATCGTTCTTGAATCTCAGTTTCAGATGCAGTCTCAAAAAACAATTCTATGGCTTCGATCAGGTTTTTGCGTGCTTGTTCCACAGAATCACCTTGACTTGCAATGTCAAGCTCAGGGCAAAGTGCAGTGTATCCATGCCCTTCATTTTCAATAATCGCGGTAAATACACGTTGTTTTTTCATTCATATACCTTTCTTTAATTACTATATGGTGATTTCGTATTTAGTATAGCATATTTTATAAGTCTGCTGCTTTTACATATAAGTATCACAAAATTTCTGTGAAAAGTCAAGAAACATAGATTCGCTGCTTATTGATCGATTGACAAGGATCTCTGCTACAAAGGCCAAACCGCTCCTGCAATAGTCGATTTCGTTGTAAAGCGTGTCATCTAAATCAAAAATAACGGTTGTTATCATAAGTCAATTGACTATTGACTATTGATTATTGATAATTGAGTATGCATTGTAGAAAAGACCTAACGTCATTTCGACCGAAGCCCCCGTGTCTTCTGTCGAAGACAGAACGAGGGCGAAGTGGAGAAATCTACTTATAGCAGATTTCTCTTCGGGGCTCTCCGCTTCGCTGCGTGTCTCGACTCGCCTTCGGCTCGCTCGAAATGACAAATACAGTGTTTTCTACAAAGCAAATTGAATATCAAAGGTCGTTAATCACCAATAGTAAATAGTAAATATTCAATAGTCAATGGAAAGGTCGGCTATGCGATTTTTGCAGATAATGCGTCCGTTGCACTGGACCAAGAATATGTTTGTATTTGCAGCCCTTATATTTGGCCAAAAACTTGATGTCCCTCTGGCTGTGGGCAGGGCAATTGGCGGTTTTTTTTGCTTTTCTCTGGCGGCTTCCGCTGTCTATATCTTTAATGACATAATCGACCGCAGGCAAGACCGCCTGCATCCTGAGAAATGCAACAGGCCCATCGCAGCCGGAACCGTAGGCGCCGGCTCAGCCGTTCTGATGTCTATTCTATGCGCTATAGTAGCAATTGTTGGCAGTTTTCTCCTTGCTCATAGTTTTGCATTTATCGTCCTAATCTATATCATCCTGATAATTCTTTACTCTCTGTTTCTAAGAAGAATGATGATTCTGGATTGCGTGGTAATATCAATCGGCTTTTGCCTGCGTGCTATTGCCGGAGTTGTTGTTTTGCAAGAGACATATGAGGAAGTGTTTATCTCCCCTTGGCTAATTATTTGCACCTTCGCTTTGTGCCTGTTTTTGGCTTTTAGCAAACGTCGCAGTGAAATAGCACAGCTTCGTGAAGATAGCGAAGCGTTTCGCGAAACTCTGGCCGGCTATACACCGGAACTCCTGGCTCACATGCTTGATGTAACAAGCGGCTTAGCCGTGATATGCTTTTTGCTTTATGCGATGGATGACAGGACGCTACGGCTTTTCGGCACCAATAATCTGGTCTATACTACGCCGCTGGTTTTATATTGCATCTTCCGCTTCAGCGCACTAATACAACAAGGCAGGTTCTCGGACCCGGTACAGCTTATTCTGCACGATTGGCTGTTTCAGATCGGCCTTGCGCTATGGGTTATATCTTGTATCGGAATTATCTACGCCGATAAACTTTGTGCCTTGGTAAATAGGAACTGGTAACTGGTAATTAAAAATTACCAATTACAAATCACCAATTACCAATATAAATGGTCAAAAAAAGACTACAGAAAGTTATGGCAGCGGCGGGCGTTGATTCACGCAGAAAATGCGAACAGCTTATACTTAGCGGCCTGGTCCGCGTAAATCGCCAGGTGGTAGATAAGCTGCCGGTTTTTGTTGACCTGGAAAAAGATGTCATAACTGTCAACGGCAGAAGGATTCAGCCTGAACGAAAAGTCTATTTTCTTTTGAATAAGCCCAAGGGCGTGATTTGCACTAATTTTGACCCTCAAGGTAGGAAAAAAGCAATAGACCTTGTCCCTGTTAGCGAACGTGCCTTTTGTGTCGGCAGACTCGATGCCGATAGCACGGGGATAATTATTCTCACTAATGATAGCGAATTGGCCAATAGATTAACACATCCAAGATATAGAGTGTCTAAAACCTACCTGGCCAGGATCAAAGGTCAAATTGCTGGCGAGGCGGTTGAAAAGTTAAAAAGTGGGGTCTGGCTGGCTGAAGGCAAAACGGAAAGGGCATCGGTAAAAATCTTGAAACGCAGCCATAAAGATTCACTGATCGAGATTACAATTCGGCAGGGTCTTAACCGCCAGATTCGCAGAATGTTAGCTAAAGTAGATCTCCCCGTAAAATCGCTTAAGAGAACGCGGATCGGCAATCTCACCGCACGAGGTCTCGGCATCGGCAAATTCAGGGCGCTAACCAAAACCGAGGTGGCCTACTTGAAAAAGACCATTGGCGCGTGAGGAGTGATTGGTAATTGGTAATTGGTGATTAGTAACCAGTTACCATTTACCAGTTACCATTTAAAGGAAAAATGTTTTTTCATATCAAAATCTGGTTTGCCCTTGTAATTCTGGCAAAAAACCATATATTAGTGACTCGTGAATAGTGAATAGTGGTTCGTGGATAACGAAAGGCTGTATGAAAGTCAAAAGTTATAAGGAGTTGGATGTTTGGAAGAAAGGCGTAGATATCGTTGACGGTATATACGGAATTACCGCAAACTTCCCGCCAAGTCAATTATATGGGCTTGCTTCTCAGATGCAGAGGTCTGCGATTGGTATACCATCGAATATCGCTGAAGGTTTTGCCAGAGGCCATACTGCCGAGTATAGGCAATTCTTACGCATAGCATTAGGCGCCTCTGCAGAGCTCGATACCCAGTTGGTAATTGCTCGTAGAAGGAATTATATTACAGAAGCAGAATTCCAGAATCTTCAACAAAACTTGGACCACGAAAGCCGAATGATAATGAATCTTGTTAAAAGTTTAAGCAAAAACGTGAAACCCTAATCACGAACCACGAATCACGATTCACGAGCGACAAGATACGAACAGTGAGAACAGGAGCGTATTTAATGTCCAGAGTGTGTTATTTTACAGGCAAGCGAACGGTAGCTGGCAACAGTATCGCCCGCCGAGGCAAGGCTAAGTATCTTGGTGGGGTCGGCCGAAAGATTACCGGCGTTACAAAGAGAAAATTTAAGCCGAACATACAAAAGGTTCGGGCTGTTGTCGATGGCAAGGTCTGCAGAATTAAGGTCTCAGCCAAAGCTATTCGAATGGGCTTAGTTCAAAAGCCGCCCAAGCGGAATTATAGGCCCGCCGAAAAAGAAAACCCCAGTGATTAGCCCCCGCACCTGTGGCGGGGGCTGCCTCGGCCACAGGTGCCGAGGCTAAAGCTGCGGGGCGGGTTCTGCCTCGCTTTTTTTGTTTGAACTGGTTTTGAAAAAGATGAAAAAAAAGATTGACCAGGAGCAGGTAAGAAAGGTTGCCAAATTATCTCGTCTGGAATTGACCGAAGCCGAGGTTGAGGAATTTACCGGCCAATTAAGCGCAATTCTTGATTACGTGGCGAAGATGAACGAGCTGGATACTACCAATGTTGAACCTCTGGCACATTGTCTGCCGATCAGCAATGTCTTCCGCCAAGATCGTGTCGGAGATTCACTTGGGACTGAAAAGACGCTGGCCAATGCTCCACAACGAGATGGCGACTTTTTCAAAGTACCCAAAATACTCGACGACAGTTCCGGTGCGTAATTGTTAAAGTTTAGCCGTCGCCGGCACGGCGACGACATACGCTTTGAGATATGATTTATGGCGGTAGAAGAGCTTAGTGCAAAAGAATTGCATGACAAGATTGCTGCCCGCCAGATAAGCAGCGTCGAGGCAACGGAAGCAATTTTTGAGCGGATAGAGCAGCTTGAGCCAGTTATTGGCGCCTATATCAGCACCTTCAAAGAACAGGCGTTGGCTAAAGCTCAGCAAGTGGACGCGAAAATCGCTGGTGGTGAGTCGGTAGGCCGGCTCGCAGGTGTGCCGGTCGCAATAAAGGACATTATGTGTACTACTTTCGGTGCGACGACCTGCGCTTCAAAGATACTGGCGAATTTTCACGCACCTTATAATGCTACGGTAGTTGAGAAGCTGCTGGCCGCTGATGTGGTGATAGTTGGCAAAACAAATATGGATGAGTTTGCGATGGGTTCGAGCACCGAGAACTCAGGCCTAAAACGGACAGTTAATCCGTGGGATACCAATCGAGTGCCGGGCGGCAGCAGCGGCGGTTCCGCTGCGGCGGTCGCGGCAAGATTGTGTTTTGCCGCGCTTGGTTCTGACACCGGTGGTTCGATTCGCCAGCCAGCCAGTTTCTGCTCGGTGGTGGGACTTAAGCCGACATACGGCAGAGTCTCACGATTTGGACTTGTTGCCTACGGTTCCAGCCTCGACCAGATTGGGCCAATAACCCGCACGGTAGCTGATTCAGCGCTGATGCTTAATATTATAGCTGGCCATGACCCAGCCGACAGCACAAGCGTTAGTGAGAAGATTGCTCCTGTTTGTGATTATCTTGAAAAACTCGATGAGCCGATAGAGAAACTCAGAATTGCGATTGTGCCGCAGTTTGCCGCCGGCGCCGACAAGCAGGTACAAATGGCTTTGAATGAAGCGATGGAGGTGTATAAAAAGCTCGGGGCAGAAATCGTAGAGACAGATATGCCTCATCTGGATTATGCGATTGCTGCTTATTATGTGATAGCTACTGCTGAAGCCTCGAGTAATTTAGCTCGGTATGACGGCGTACACTACGGCCATCGCACAAAGAACCCAAAAGATTACATCGAGGTCTATTCCAAGTCACGGGCTGAGGCGTTCGGCAAAGAGGTCAAAAGGCGAATAATGCTCGGAACTTACGCCCTTTCGAGCGGCTATTATGACGCCTATTATTTGAAGGCGCTTAAGGTCAGGAATTTGATACGGGGCGATTTCGCTAAGGCTTTTGAAAAATGTGATTGTATTATGATGCCGGTTTCTCCTACGCCGGCTTTCAAAATCGGCGAAAAGATCGACGACCCGCTGACGATGTATCTTTCGGATATCTATACAATAGCCGCCAATTTAGCTGGCATACCAGCTATTAGTGGCCCTTGCGGCTTTGACGAGAACAATTTGCCGATAGGTTTGCAGATACTTGCCCCAGCTTTTGCAGAAGACAAATTACTTCGGATAGCAAGGATGTTTGAAGCCCAAACAGAGTGGCATAAACAAAAGCCACTGATTATAAAGTAATAAGAAAAAAGCACGAAATCCGAAACTTGAAGCACGAAACTTTGAAAAAGCACGAAGCACGAAACTCGAAATTCGAAACAATATCAAATTACCAAAATTCAAATGACAAAAACTGACAACTTTGCTTTCATTTTGAACATTTGAACATTTGAATTTCGAATTTGTTTCGGATTTCGATATTCGGATTTCGGATTTACACGAGATACAGATGACTCAGTTGCAGTATAAAGTCATTGTCGGTTTGGAGATTCACGTGCAGCTTTGCACCAAGACAAAGATGTTCTGCAGTTGTGCGGCTGAGTTTGGTCAGGCTCCAAACAGTAGAGTCTGTCCGGTATGCCTCGGTATGCCGGGCGTGCTGCCGGTGATGAATAAGCAAGCGATAGAATATGCGGTTCTGGTTGGTCTCGCCCTTAATTGCCAGATAGCAACTTTTACCAAGTGGGACAGAAAAAGCTATTATTATCCTGATTTGCCCAAGAATTATCAGATAAGCCAGTACGATTTGCCGCTCAGCTCGAACGGCTATATAGAAATACTGCTTGACTCAGGACAGACTAAGAAGATTAGAATAATAAGAGCGCATCTGGAAGAAGATGCGGGCAAGAATCTGCACACAGCAGGGGATTTTTCGCAGGTCGATTTGAATAGAGCTGGCACGCCCTTGCTGGAAATCGTCACCGAGCCGGATTTGAATAGTGCCGCCGAGGTGCGGGCGTTAGCTGTGGAATTGCAGCGGATGGTCAGATACTTAGGCGTCTCCGAGGCTGATATGCAGAAAGGCCACATGCGGTTCGAGCCGAATGTCAATTTGGTTGTCACTAAGAATGGCGCCGAATACAGAACGCCCATAGTCGAAATCAAAAATCTCAATAGCTTCAGAGCATTGGAAAGAAGCGTGGATTACGAGATAAACAGGCAGTTCGATGAATTTCTGGAAACGGGAAAAACGTTGGAAGCGGGCACTAAATCTACGCGCGGATGGGACGACGTCAGAGAGGTAACTATCCTGCAAAGAGAAAAAGAGGAGGCCCCCGATTACAGATACTTTCCCGACCCCGACCTTGTGCCGGTCGAATTGACAGAACAATGGCTCGAAGATATCAAGTCTCGATTGTGTGAGCTGCCGCTGGCAAAGCAGATGCGCTATGTCCGGCAGTACGAATTAAGTGATTATGACGCCGGCGTCTTAACGGCGGAACGCTCAATGGCTGAGCTTTTTGAACAATCAGTTGCTCTGGGAGGGGACCCAAAACGGGTTTGTAATATAATCACACAGGACTATCTGAAAATAGCAAACGAAAGAGGTTGTAGTGTAGCTGATTTGGGGATTACACCCGAAAAAATTGCTGAATTAGCCCGGATGATTACGATGGGACAGCTAAGTTCTACCGCCGTAAGTACAATATCAGCTATAACTGTTGCTGATCTGACCAAAACGCCCGCACAAATTGCCAAAGAACGTGACCTGTTTCAGAAAAGCGATGCAGGCGAGCTTGAGGCAATAGTTGAGCAGGTGCTGGCGGAAAATCCGAAGGCCGTCGAGGATGTGACAAGCGGCGGCAAAAAAAGAAAGAAGGCTCAGGGCTTTCTGCTCGGCCAGGTTATGCAGAAAACAAAAGGCCAGGCAAATCCCAAAGTCGTTTCGCAAATCCTCGCAAAGAAGCTTGGATAATGCCCAGAACCTGCGGTAAAACCGCGTTTTTGAACCCCGCAGTAAACTGCGGGGCTAAATATTTAGCCCCACGTTTGACGTGGGGTCCTCAATAAAAAATTTAGAAATGACAGGGTCACAAGATGAAAATAGAAAAAAGTAGCAATATCAGCAAATCGCCTGTCAAGGCTGAGGGAGCAAAAGATGTGGCAATAAGATGGCTTATTTCCAAAAAGGACGGGGCAGAAAATTTTGCAATGAGGATGTTCGAATTGCAGAGCGGCGGATTTACGCCTTTACACACTCACCCTCACGAGCACGAGGTGTTCGTGATCGAAGGCCAAGGCGTCTTTGTTTACGAAGGACAGGAACATCAATTTGGTAGCGAATACGTGATATTTGTGCCCCCGGACAAAGAGCACCAGTTCAAAAATACGGGCGATTCGGTCTTGCGAATGCTTTGCATTATTCCGGCAGCCGCAACCTAAATATTTAGCCCCCAGTTTCACTGGGGGTTCACGTTTCACGTGGGGTTATTATTTTTTCGCAAAAATGGGCTTGACTTTTCAGATTAAACTCGTTAGATAAAATAGACATACTGGAACAGTTGCGATTTGGGGGGTGATGAGGTACTAACGTGGGTTCCCGCAAGGCGGGGTCCCTTTGACACTTCTTACTTGCAGGGGCGCTTTTGGCAGACAGGTAGCTTGCAGGAGACGGAACGATGCGGCGTTCGATGGCAAGCGGAGAAAAACCGGTTGAACAAGCAGGAAAATTGCGCGCGCGTAAAGTTAAACATGGGACGAAAAACCCCCAAATAAATTTGGGGGCTAAATATTTAGCCCCGCAATTTATTGCGGGGTTCGCCGAGTCCAAGAAGACACAAAAGGGCCTGAAGGAGTTGTCTGTCTCCATAATGGAAAACGCCTACATCGCGATCTTGCTGATAGATCGCAACTACAAGATACTTATGGTGAACCGTGCGGTCAGCGTATATTTCCATAAGCCTGCCTGCGAGTTTATCGGCCGAGAGTGCTTCCGAGAATTTGAAAAACGCGGCTCAATATGTCCTCATTGTCCTGGGACGCGAGCGATGGCGAACGGCCAGCCTGCGGAGGCCCAGGCCGAAGGGGTCCGTGACGACGGGAGCCGTTTTTTGGTCCGCATCCAGGCTTTTCCGACCATTGAGCCGGATGGTGCAGTGACGGGGTTTATCACGATAGTAGAAGATATCACCGAACGCAAGAAGGCGGAGGAGCAATTAGAAAAATCAAAAGACCTTCTTGAGAAAACGTTCTTAAGTTTGGATAGCGCTCTTTTTATTTTAGATGCCGAGAACCCACCTACCATTCTGGACTGCAATCCGGCAACCACCAAGATTTTTGGATATGAAAAAAACCAGATGCTGGGCAGAACGACAGAATTTTTGCACGTAAATAAAGACATGCTTATGGAATTTCAGAGGGTTCTATATTCAGCCATCGAGCAACAGGACTTTTTGTCAGACTTTGAATTTAGAATGAAAAGGGAAAATGGCCAGGTGTTCGTGACTGAGCACTCGGTACTTCCGCTGAAAGACGACAGAGGTAGCAGAACCGGGTGGGTCAGCATTGTTAGGGACATCACCGAGCGTAAGCACGCAGAGGAGGCGTTACGTGAGAGCGAGGAGAAATATAGAGACCTGTTCGAAAATGCACAGGAGGGGATAATAACGATAGACCTGAAAGCAAGAATAACCAGCGCAAATAAGCTGGTCGAAGAATACGGGTTCAAAAGAAAGGACTTGATCGGAAAAGAGCTGTTTGACTTTGTTCCCGAGTATGATAGGGCCAGGGCAGTTAGTGACTTTGAGATTTTAGTTAGCGGTAAAGCCCTCAAAGGCCAGATGAATGTAATTACTCCCAGAGGAATCATCACCGTAGAGTACAGAGATAACCCAATAGTACGGCAAGGACAAGTAATTGGCGTGCAGGCAATTTTGACCGACATCACCGAACGCAAGCGAGCAGAGCAATTAGTGCGGAAAGAAAGAGACAAAGCTCAAAAATATCTTGATGTTGCGGCTGTTATGCTGGTGGCCATCGACTCCGAGCAAAGGGTAGGGCTTATAAACAAAAAAGGCTGCGAGATTTTAGGCTATAGTGAGGACGAAATTCTCGGTAAGAACTGGTTTGTTAATTTCCTACCTGAGAGGGTCCGGGGCCAAGTCATGGCTGTTTTTGATAGAGTGATGAATAACGAAGCCGACGGCCCAGAATATTATGAGAATCCCGTTCTGGCAAAGGACGGCCAAGAGCGGCTGATTGCCTGGCACAATACAATACTGCGAGACGAAAAAGGCGAAGTTATTGCTACCCTCAGTTCCGGAGAGGACATCACCGAGCAAATAAAGGCTAAGAAGGAGATAGAGAACTTAGCGAGGTTCCCTTCCGAGAATCCTTACCCTGTGATGCGTATCTCAAACGATGATACTGTTCTCTATGCCAATTCAGCAAGTATCGAACTGCTGAGAGACAACCAGAGCGGAATAGGTCAGCCCGCACCGAAGCAGTGGCAGCAATGGATTAAGAAAGCTTTAGAGACTGGCTCGGTGGAAAGGCGAGAAGTAGAACATGCAGGCAGAGTTTTTGCGTTACGCGCTGCGCCCATTAAAAATGCACACTATGTCAATTTGTACGGAGTAGACATCACCGATCGCAAGAAGGCAGAGAGACAGCTTACTCAGATGCTTGCCTGGCAGGAGGCAATATTCGAGGGCTCCCGTGATGCAGTCTTTATCACCGATGAGAATTCGCGGTTTGTTGCCGTAAACCGTGCAGCTTGTGAGCTGACCGGCTATTCAAAGGAGGAACTGCTGCGTATGCGAATTCCCGATCTGCACAAGCCGGAAGACCTTACCGCGTACAATCTCTATCACGACCGAATTATGGCAGGTGAGGAAATTGTAAGTGAGGCAAAGATATTGAGGAAGGACGGGACTAAAGTAGACACCGAGTTCAACAATCGATGCATCAGAATATCCGGCAAGCCATGTATGCATACCGTCGCTCGAGACGTTACCGAACGCAAAAAAGCAGAGCAGAAACTTCGTGAACACGAAGCGCGGCTCAAATCTCTGGCCTCGCAATTGACTTTGGCAGAGGAACGAGAAAGACGCCGCATCGCTACAGAATTGCACGACCGGATTGGCCAATCTCTGGCTGTCTCTAAAATCAAGCTGGATGGACTTCGCCATTCTGTTTCACCGCAGGACCCGGTCAAGGTTATGGAGCAAGTCAGCAGCTCGCTGGGCCAAGCCATTGCCGACATTCGGTCTTTAACATTTGACCTCAGCTCTCCTATACTTCATGAGCTGGGTTTTGAGGCTGCCGTGGCTGCATGGCTTACCGACCAAATCGAGCAAAAGCATGGCATCGCGACCGAGTTTGAGGATGATGAACAAGCCAAGCCGCTGGACGACGATATTCGCGCGATTTTGTTCCGAAATGTGCGTGAATTACTTTTCAATGTTATTAAGCATGCAAACGCGCATAAAGTGAAAGTCTCTATCCGGAGAATCGGCAGCCGGATACGCGTCAGTGTCCAAGATGATGGGATCGGGTTTGACGCTACCGGAACGTGGTCAACGACTACCAGAAAAGGTGGGTTTGGGCTTTTTAGCATTCGGGAGCGATTAGAGCAGTTAGGAGGCCATCTGCATATCGACTCCGCACCAGGTCGAGGTTGTACAGTCACAATGACCGCTCCTATAAAAAACGGGGGCATTGTTGATGAAAAAATCTAACGAACCGATTAGACAATCTGGTATAGCTGTGTTGGGCAGCATTGCGTGGGGCACGCATGTTTGCCTGTTTTACAAAACCAAACAAGACTTAATAGGTATCTTGGCACCTTACTTCAAAGCGGGTCTTGAAAGTAATGAATTTTGTATCTGGATTACCCCGAAATCTTTAACTGTCAGACAAGCAGAAAATGCGATGAAAAAAGCAGTCCCCAATTTTAGCGAACACCTTAAAAAAGGACAGATGGAAATCACGTCTAATAGACAATGGTATCTTGAAAATGGGGCGTTCGACGGGAACCGGCTCTTACGACGGTGGATGGATAAACTCACTGAAGCGCTGACTGCTGGTTATGTCGGTTTAAGGGTTGCGGGCGATCCAAATGGCTTTGACAAGAATATCTGGAAGGATGTAGTTGCGTATGAAGAGCAAGTACATGCAAAAATCGACCGGCTACGCATAATTGCCGTTTGTACGTACAACCTTGATAATTGCGGCCCCGCTGAAATCATAGACATCGTAAACAACCATCAATTGGCTCTTATCAGCCGGTATAAACAATGGCACCTCGTGAAGAACGCGGAGCGTAAGCGTGCGGAGCAAAAAGCACGTCAGTACCAGGCCCAGCTCAAGTCTCTTGCTTCACAATTGACTTTGACCGAAGGGCGCGAAAGGCGACGGATCGCTACAGAGCTGCACGACCGAATTGGACAATCCCTGGCTGTTTCCAAGATCAAGTTAGATGGCCTGCGCCATCGTGTTTCGCCCGATGACCCAGACAAAGTTTTGGAGGAGGTCTCCAGCTCGCTGGGCCAAGCCATTGAAGATACACGATCTTTGACGTTTGACCTGAGTTCTCCTGTGCTTCATGAGCTGGGTTTTGAGGCTGCCGTGGCTGCCTGGCTTGTCGACAAAATAGAGCAAAAATATGGTATCGTGACCGAGTTCGAAGGTGATAGGCAAGCCAAGCCTCTGGATGAAGATGTTCGCGCACTTTTATTTCGGAATGTCCAGGAATTACTTTTCAACGTTGTTAAGCATGCAAACGCCCATAAAGTGAAGGTTTCTGTCCGAAGAGTTGCCCAGCAGATACAAGTCAGTGTCCAAGATGATGGAATCGGGTTCAAGCCTGCAGAGGTAAAATCCCCGCCCAGCGCTGGGCGGGGTGCTGGGTTCGGGCTTTTCGCCATTCGGGAGCGATTAGAGCAATTAGGAGGCTGTCTTGAGATCAAGTCCGAACCGGATCATGGATGTAAGGTCGTGATGACAGCCCCGCTGAAACACGGCCAAAATACAGAAATGGGGGGATAATTATGAGCACACGAATTTTGTTAGTTGACGACCATGCCATTACGCGCGAAGGTCTGCGCTCCTTAATCGAGAAGCAGCCTGACATGGAAGTGGTTGGAGAGGCCCAAGATGGCCGAAAGGCACTTGAGCTTGTGCGGGAACTTCTGCCGGATATAATAATTACGGATATAACTATGCCGAATCTCAACGGAGTGGATGCTACCCGGCAGATTGTTCGCCAGTTCCCTAAGGTCAAGGTAATTGCCCTTTCCATACATTCTAACAGGGCATTTGTGGCGGATATGCTTAAAGCTGGAGCGTCTGGTTACGTGTTGAAGGACTGTACTTTCGATGAGCTTGTTGAGGCCGTACAAACGGTAGCCGATGGTGGTGTATATCTTAGCCCCAAGATTGCCGGCGTGGTTGTCAGCGATTATGTACAGCGCTTGTTCAGGATAGAGGAGTCGCCGTTAGAAGCTCTCACGGACAGAGAACGCCAGGTGCTTCAGCTCATCGGCGAGGGGAAAAATACCAAACAGATTGCCTTAGAGCTACACGTAAGTACCAAGACCGTCGAGGCGAACCGCCACAAGATTATGGAAAAGTTGGACGTACACAGCGTAGCTGAGCTGGTGAAGATTGCGGTCCTTGGAGGGCTAACCTCTCTGGAAGTGTGAGAACCCTGCGTCGATAGAACCAATTGGCAAGCTGCTGGTAATTTTCGATTTTCGATCTTCAATTTCCGATTTGAAATCGACAATTGGCAATCGACAATTGGCAATCTGGATAAACTCTATACTTTTAATAGCCCAAAAATAGGGTTTAGGAGACCTAAATTTAGGAAAATCCTATTTGCTTTGTACCTTGACTTCACCTTAAATTGGGGGGACAGTTTTTGATGCACAGATTCGCCTTGGGGGCCAAGAAGGAGGCGTGAGATCTGGATATTAAGATAGTCTCGATTGCTGATAAGGCCAAGAAAGGTTTTGCTAATGTCACTTGGGGGGCACCAGTCACAAAGGGATTGGTGAGGCTGCCTCGCCGAGGATTATTTTAGGGCAGATAGCAGAAGAAGATGTAGGGTGTGCCCCGCACACCAAACAGAAATGGTGGGCACAGCCCACCCTACATTGCTTTGAGATTGGTCTGCCCCCCCTCATATTTTTGTAAGCACCTACCGTATCGTTTTGTTTCCCATTCCTGTGCCCCGCACCAATTGAACCGGCAACAATACATCCAGCTACATCAGAGATGGAACTTTACAAAAAGACAATTGGTGCGGGGTTGCCATTTTCTTTGCGTTAGGTTATCATATTGGCATCAAATTATGATACAGATTTTGGAGGTGATTATGAATAAGGCTAACCTTTCACGAAGGACTTTTATCCGCAATGCTTCTCTGATGGCTATAGGGGCGATTACTGGTACATTAGCGGGCAAGGAGCATGCCTTCAACAAGACTGACACAGCAATCAGGAAAACGCCGAGTTACAATCCGGATATGGAGTATCGCCGGCTGGGCAAGACCGGCCTTTGGGTCTCGGCTGTGTGTCTGGGCGGGCACTGGAAGCGCATTGACGTAATGAAGCAGGACTTCGACAAGAACCGCCATGACGTTGTCAGCCGGTGTATCGATGTTGGTATCAATTACATCGACGCATGCACCGAGCGCGAGGTTCCCGCCTATAGCAAGGCCCTCGCTGGACGCCGCGATAAGATGTACCTGGCACTATCTAACTGTGCACAGGAGGTACGAAATGAACAGTATCGCACCGCCAAGAAGCTGATGGAGAGCCTGGACTTTCTTCTTAGCGAGTCCAAACAAGAATACGCTGATCTGTGGCGTATCACGTGCTTTGAGCCTGGCGGCAGACACTCATTCGATACGTCCTGTGAGCTTGTTGAAGCTCTTGAGAAGGCCAAGAAGCAGGGCAAAGCCCGATTTATCGGCATCTCCTCGCACGACCGCCGTTGGCTGAAGTTTATGATCGAGTACTTCCCTCAGATTGAAGTAATCCTGTTTCCTTATACCACTATGAGTAAAGTTGCGCCGAAAGATAGCCTCTTCGATGCGGTTAAAAAGTGCGATATAGGCGTCTTTGGCATCAAGCCTTTTGCGAGCAACTCGCTATTTAAGGGCAGTAGTGCGCCCAACGATCCCTATGCCGAAGAAGACAACCGGCGTGCGCGACTGGCCATCCGTTATATCTTATGCAACCCAGCTATCACGGCACCAATCCCGGGACTGATCAGCACACATCAGGTGGACAACATAGCCAAGGCTGTCAAGGAACGTCGAGAGCTCGACCTGGAGGAAAAGGCTGAGCTTCAAAGAGCTGCCAGCGAGATGTGGGCCAGGCTGCCGGCAAATTATCAGTGGCTGAAAGACTGGCAGTACGTGTAGAAAATCGCAGGTGGCGATTCAGCCCACCAATCTCGACTGATTTAATTACCAAAATCGAAAGGAGAAGATGTTATGGCAAGCAAGAATCATGCAGGTAAGTTTACGGTGGTAAGTTTGTTGCTGGCGGTCTTTCTGAGTGGTTGTGCCGATGTCCAGGTAACCGAGCAGGTGATAACCGCCAACTATCTTCAGCCGACAGAAAAACAAAAAGGTTTGTTAGATGAGCAGTACTTCGTCCGGGACTGGCTGGTGCTCGGCCCATATAAGTACGATGCCGACAAGTTCGGAGGAGAACGGGGCGGCCAGGGTGCAACGGATGTGGCCTTTGTCAAGGATGAGTCCGCCCTTACACCCAAAGAGGGAGCCAGCATTGAGGGCAAGGTATGGCAAAGATACAACAGCGGTGCCCTTGTTGACCTTGACAGTTTCTATAATGCTATCGATTATGCAGTAGCTTATCTCGGCACCTATGTCTATAGCCCCGCTGAAGTAAAGGACTGCATTCTCTATATCGGTTCCGACGACTACATAAAGGTATATATAAATGAGAAACTGGTGCATACCTATAAAGAGAAGCGTCGGGCCGCCCAGAAGGATCAGGACAAGGTTACCGGCATTACACTAAAGAAGGGCTGGAACAAGATCGTGGTCAAGGTGGTTGATGTAGTCATTGACTGGGCGATATATTTGCGGTTTGCCGATGCTAATGGCAATCCAATGAAGGTTCTTTCTGAAAAAAGTTCTTGATAAAAACCAGAAATAACCGTCGCCGGAGCGGCGACGGTTAAACGTGGTCGCAGTGACCCCTAAATATTTAGCCGGCGGTTTAACCGCCGGTTTTTATCTTGACGCAAGTGGCTGTCAAAAATAGTATTTAGATATGATTATTTCCAGACGAAAAACGTTTTGCCTAATAGTTACATTACTTATCGCTTGTTTTGTAAACGGCTGTGGTAGGCAGGCCAGGACACGCGGCCGACCAGAAGAACTTGCACCAGTGGCAGAGCTGGGAACTACTATAGGAGCGTTAGCTGAGGTAGTCGTGCCGGAATCGGTCCCTATTGAAGGGTATGGACTGGTAGGCGGCCTTAACGGCACAGGTTCTGCTGAATGCCCGCCGCAGATTAGAGCGTATCTAAAACAATATATCCTTACGCAACTGCCGGAACGCATAGATATTGATAAATTCATCGATAGTCTCGATACCGCTGTGGTTCAGGTGGAGGCAACAGTACCCGGGGCAGCCTCGAAAAATCAATACTTCGATGTAAGAGTAACTGCTCTGCCGGGCACACAAACAATTTCTCTGGAAGACGGCTGGCTATATAGAGCCGAGCTTCAAGCAAAAGGAACCTTCGGCGTAAGTACGAGGGTTGTAGCCAATGCAGAAGGGCCGATATTCATAGATAAAATCGACACCCAAACGCCAAGCACAAGGCTTGGATATATCTTAGCCGGTGGAATTGTCCTTGAAGAATACAGGGTAAATCTGGTGTTTCATAGGCGGGATTATAGGATAGTCAACCTGGTTCGCAACCGCTTGGACGAACGTTTTGGCTATGGCACAGCTAAGGCAGTTTCACCTGGCCTGATTGAATTGAAGGTGCCAGCTAAATATAGAGGACAAAAACAGAGGTTTGTCTCCATAGTTAAGGCGATGTATCTTGACTATGGGCCGGAAATCAACGAGGAAAGAATAAAGGTGCTTGTCAGGAAACTTGCTGTTTCCCAGGATAAATACGAAGGTGAGATCGCTCTTGAGGCCATAGGCAATGAGAGTCTAAGTAGGCTGCCGGTTTTGTTGAATTCATCTGACCAGCAAGTTCGGCTGCGGGCAGCCAGATGTATGCTCAATCTGGGCAGCGACCAGGGCTTGCAAACTCTCAGGGAAATAGCGTTGGATAGGGATTCTGCTAATCGGCTTGAGGCTTTAGAGGCGATAACCACTGCTGCCAAGCGTGACGATGCGGCTGCAATATCACGAAAACTGCTGCGTGACCAGGATTTTGACATGAGATTGGCGGCTTATGAGCAACTGCGAAAATTAGACGATATCGTGGTAACACAAAAACTCGTCGCGCGTAGTTTTTATCTGGAACAAGTTGCACAAACCGAATCCACCTCCGGCGGAGCGATCTTCGTTTCCCGCAGCGGTCAGCCGCGAATCGTGTTATTCGGTGCACCGATACGTTGCCGGGACAATATTTTTGTGCAATCATCTGATGGCAATATAACCATAAACGCTCCGCCCGGCGAAAAATACGTCTCCATAATACGCAAACACCCGCGTCGGCCCGATGTAATATTGCAGGCCCAAAGCTCTTTTGAGCTGGTCGATATTATTTTAACACTCTGCGAGGAGCCCCTTAAAAAAGATAAGCAGGCACCCCACGGTTTGGGCGTTTCGTATGCTGAGGTGATAGCCCTTTTGAAACAGATGTGCGATAAAGGGGCTGTAACAGCAGAGTTTCGGGCTGGACCCCTGCCAAAAATCGGCTAATTGTCAAGAGAAAACAGACCTTCAGCCGATAATAATTGGTGATTGGTAACTGGAGGTTGGTGATTGGTAATTGGTAATTACCAATTACCAATTTGTGTTACCGGACGTTAATAGCAGGATGAAAAATGAGGCTTGCAAAAATAGTTCTTGATGGATTCAAGAGTTTCGCTGACAAAACGGAATTTACCTTTGATTCGTCCATAACCGCTATTGTAGGCCCCAACGGCTGCGGCAAAAGTAATATCGTCGATGCGGTAAAGTGGGCCCTGGGCGAGCAAAGTCTCAAGAGCATGCGAAGCGACCAAATGGCCGATGTAATATTTAGCGGAAGCAGCAGTAGAAAGCCGCAAGGAACTGCTGAAGTGAACCTGTTTATCTCCAATCCTGATGGAAGTCCAACTGGTAGGCTGCCTATTGATACCGACGAGGTGCAGATAACGCGCAGAATATACAAAAATGGAGAGAGCGAATATCGGATAAATAATAGGATCTGCCGGCTGAAGGATATTCGGGAATTGTTTATGGACACCGGTGTAGGTACCAAAGCTTATTCCATTCTTGAGCAGGGACAGATCGAGCAGTTATTAAGCGGAACGAAAATAGATAGAAGAGCTGTATTTGAAGAAGCAGCGGGCATCAGCAAGTACAGGGCGCACAAAAAAGAGGCGCTTCGTAAGCTGGATCGCACAGAACAAAATTTGCTTCGGCTGGCAGATATTTTGGGCGAGGTGACAAAAAGGCTGCGAAGCGTGAAACTTCAGGCGGCTAAGGCAAGAAATTATCTACAATACAACCAAAGGCTCAAAGAGCTGCAGGTTAATTACTGGCTGGCTGAGTATGCAAAAAATCTAACTCAACTGAAAGAGAAAGAAACTATTCTTGAGCAAGTCCAGCAGAAGCTTTCGCGATTGGAAGTGGAGCTAACTAAAAATGATACATTGATAAGCAAGTTAGGCGAAGAAAAAATAGAAATGGAGCATAAGCTCAAAGCTGCGGATAATCTTCTTGTCACTGTTGCCGGCAAGATTGAGCAGACGTTGCAGCGAATTGAATTTTTGCGGGCGAGAATTACAGAATTGCAGCAGAGGAAAGAAAACGCAGGCCAGCAAATTGAAAAACTGCAGGAGCAAGAAAGAATCTTGAAGGAAAATCTGGGCCGCCATATTCAGGAGCTATCCAATTGCCAGATGTTGCTGCAAGAGAAAAGCCGAGCTATCCAGCAGGTCCAAAAAGACATTGCGGAAATAAACACCGAATGTGCCTCGCTGGAAGCGGAATTAGAAGACAACAAATCGGGTATTATCGATATAGTTCGTAGAACCGCACAACTTCACAACGAAATCCAGAGCATTGAAGCTTCCCTGCGTAATTTATCCAGCCAAAAGGAGCGAGCGGCTTTGCGAGCAGAAGCCGCCAAGGCGGAACTTGAAAAATTGCTCGCCGAGAAGGCCCAGCACCAGGCTCGCCTGGATGATATTGAAAAAGTATTGGCCGAGCTGCATCGGAGCCTGGAAGCCAAACGCAAAGAAACGGAGGAAATTAACAGCCTGCTGGAGACCGAGAAGGCGCGATTAGCTCACAGCAAAGAAGCACGAAGCGCGCTAGCGAGCGAGCTGGCAATACTGAGTGACATGGAGAAAAACCGTGAGGGATTAAAAGCAGGTGTTAAAAGCATTTTGCAAAATCAGTCGGTTGAAAACGGCAGATTAGATTACATCGAAGGAATACTGGCAGAAATAATAGAAGTTGAGCCGAATATGGCCGATGCCGTTGAGGCTGCACTGGAAGGCAAAACGGACGCTTTAGTAATCAACAGTATGAGCAGACTCTTGGCTGATAGACAAACAATTCAAAAACTTGACGGCAGAGCGAATTTTATATCCCTCGATAGGATAGAGCCATTTGTGGATAATCCACCTCCTCGATGCTCGATGCTCGATGCTCGATGCTCAACAAGTAACGAGTATCCAGTATCGTGTATCCGTGGTCGTCTTGTCGAGTTTGTAAAAACTAAGAGTAAATATGCACCGTTAATCTGGAAACTCCTTGGCAGAACGATAGTCGTAGACTCAATGGCTGCGGCTGCCGAGCTGGCTAACAATGCACAAACATGTCCCCAGCGCAGTCGAGGGAATGGGTATGAATTTGTCACCGAAGATGCCCAATACTTAAGCGCCGATGGGACGATAAGACTTGGGCCGATGAGCAAAGCGACAGGTTTGATATCGCGCAGGAGCAAAATCCGCCAGTTGCAAGAGAGCCTCGCTAAAATACAATCTGAAATCGCGATGCTCGATGAGCAAATCCAGAAAAACAATCGAGCAGATGCGCATTTGACTAAACTGTGTAGAGACCTGCGAACAGCTATTTATGAGGCTAATACAGAAAAGATGCAGCTTGATGCAAAGCTAACCGTTTACGAACAGGATATAAATCGGCTAAGAAAAGAGCAGCCTCTAATAGCCGGTGAAATCGACGTACTTGCCGAGCAGATCGCCCAATCGGTGCAGAAACAGTACGATTCGAGACAGAAATTGCAGGAGGCTGAGGCCGTCAACCAGCAGCGCTCGGCACGCATAAAAGAGCTTGAGGCAGCAGTCGCCCAGCAAAAAGACAGGCAGCAAGAACAGACAGGCCGGCTTACTGATTTGAAGGTTACTCTGGGGCAAACCGCTGAGCAGAGCCGGGCCTTGAAGCAAATAATCGTGAATCTGGAAGGCCAGATACGGGCAAATTGCGAAGCTTCTCAGGCGGCTCAAGAAGAAATTCAAAATTCAAAATTCGAGATTCAAAATTCACAGAAGGATATTCTTAATGCCGAAGGCACGGTCTCAGAGCTGTTCATCGAAAAAGAAAAGAACCAGAAAAGCAGCCAGCTATTGTATGAGCAGATAGAAAAACTGCTCGAAGAGCAAAAACAGACCGAGCAGCTTGTTCGCTCCGGGCGTGCCGAAAAAAGTGAGATTGAAAAAAGAATAAACGAGCTGAAGATAGAGTTGAGCCAGCTGGAGGTAAAAGGGCAGAATCTAATTGAGAGGGTCCAGGAGGAATTACAGATTGATCTGGTCGAGGCATACAAAAATTATACCGACAGGGCGGTCGATTGGGATAGTGTAAGAGAGGAAATAGCCGAGCTACGCGGCAAAATCGAACGGCTCGGCAACGTCAATGTTGATGCAATAGCCGAGCAGGATAGCCTCGAAGAGCGACATAACTTTTTAAGTGCCCAGGTTGGTGACCTGAATTCAAGCCGAGCTCAACTGCAGCAATTGATAAACCGGCTTAACAAAAAAAGTCGAGAGAAATTTAACGAGACTTTTGAGCAGATTCGCGGCCATTTTCAGCAGATCTTCCGCAAACTGTTTGGTGGCGGCAAGGCTGACATAGTGCTCGAAGCTTGTCCCGGCGAAAGCGGGGAGCCAGACCCTCTCGAGGCTGGGATAGAGGTGATAGCTCGGCCGCCCGGCAAGGAGACAAGAAGCATATCTTTGCTTAGCGGCGGCGAAAAATCAATGACGGCCATCGCGCTTTTATTTGCGGTTTTCAAGACAAAGCCGTCACCATTCTGCTTCCTCGACGAAATTGACGCAGCACTGGATGAGGCAAATAATGAGCGTTTCAATATGCTGCTGCGAGAATTTGTGACGGAAACACAATTTATAGTAATCACTCACGCCAAGCGAACAATGAGCGTTGCCCAGGAGCTGGTCGGGATAACGATGCAAACACAGGGCGTCAGCAAGAAAATTAGCGTTCGATTCGACCAATTTGACCAAGTAGATGACCTTTCTTCGCCCGCCGAAGCGGGCTTCGCGAAGGCGGGAACCGCCGCGGTAGCGTAGTGTAGAGCGAATTAGTGAATTAGCGAATTAGTTAATTAGAAAATTGGGGGGTTTGGAGATAATAGAAAAAGAAACCATAAAAGGTTGTAGTCAAGTTATATTGTTTATCTTGACTATTTTAAGTAGCTCACGCGGTTCCGTGTATGCTGATGAGCAGGGGGTTAAATTTGCCGTAACTGCCGATTACTTCACCAAATACATCTGGCGAGGCCAAAATCTTAATGATGAAAACGTTTTTCAGCCTTCGTTTTCTCTAAGCAAAAATGGTTTCACTGCTTCGGTCTGGGGCAATCTCGATTTGACCGACGAAAATCAAAATTCCGGTGAGTTTACAGAGCTTGATTATTCTATCGATTATTCAGCATCGCTGCCGGGTATCAACTGGGTGAGTTTTTCGGCTGGTGCCCTTTATTATGATTTTCCCCATACCGATTCAAAAGCAACAACCGAGGTATATGGCGGGCTCGATTTTGATTTACCTCTGACGCCAATGGAAGGCATATTGGGCATGGATATCAAAGCTTCAGATGTGTTGGCACAGGAGCGGCGATTCCTGTGGTCCGCATTGGCAGTTTTTGCTGCTACCGTCCCATTGACGTTGACGCTGGGATTGAGGTTTGGTCACTGGTTAGCCGCACCAATCGTAAAATTAACAACCGGTAGCAAATGTATTGCTCAAGGCGATTTAAGTCACAGAGTTTCTATCAAGGGTAGCTATGAAACCAACATCTTGGCCCAATCTTTCAACAATATGACCGATACTCTGCAAAAAGCGATTATCTGTCGCGACGATGAAATCAGCAGCAGAAAAAAAGCTGAAAACGCTCTGGAGGCCGCAAATAAAGACCTGCAGAAGACTATTGCCCAGCTTAACCTTGCAAACCGTGAGCTTATGAACTTTGCATACATAACGGCACACGACCTTAAAACCCCCTTGCGAGGAATTAAAATACTGACAGATTGGATTGCAACCGACTATGCAGATAAGTTCGATGATGACGGCAAAAAGTCTATCGATTTACTTAACAAGCGTGTAAGTCGTATGTACAATTACATCGATGCTATCAAGCAATATGCCAGTATTGGATACGAGAAAGAAAATAAAGTCACGGTCGACCTGAATGAGCTTGTTTCTAAGGTTATCAACAATCTTTCCCCGCCCGAAAATATTGAGATTAAAATCGAAAATGAACTGCCCATAATCGAATGTGATAAAAGTCGGTTAAAACAGGTTTTCCTGAACTTGTTAGACAATGCGATAAGATACATGGATAAGCCGCAAGGCCGAATAGTTGTTCGCTGCGACCAAGAGCCTGCCTGCTGGAAGTTTAGTATCGCCGATAACGGGCCCGGCATTGATGAAAAATACCACGAAAAAATCTTTGAAATCTTTCAAACATTGTCCCCAAAAGACCGGTATGAAACCGCCGGCATCGGCCTGAGCATCGTAAAAAAAATTGTCGAGCTAAACGACGGCCAAATCTGGGTTCAGTCACATCTCGGCCAGGGTAGTACCTTCTTCTTTACTTTACCTAAACAAAACATACCTGCCATCGAACAGAATAAACTTTACGCTTCCATAAGCTGCGGTCCAAAGTGCCTAAAGTGAACTAAAGTGTCTAAAGTGAGCTAAATTGAAAAAATTATCTATAACTTTAGGCACTTTAGGCACTCCAAACTTTAGACACTTATTGTTGCAAACATTCCTGTTTGTTGGTAGAATTCGCCGTTGTTCGTGAATTGTGGATAGTGAATAGTGAATCGAATCACTAATTACAAACCATGAATCACGATTCACGAACCACTAATCACAAATCATGACGTTTGGTGCAATGGCAGAAAAATTTGACAAGCACATACTAAAGAACGGCATGGTTCTTCTCGGCGAGCCTATGGAGGCCGTTAATTCGGTGGCGTTTGATTTTATGCTGCCGGCGGGAGCGGCCTTGTTGCCTGAGGGCTGCTGCGGAGCGGCAAATGTTATCGCGGATTGGATTTTCAGAGGCGCCGGTGATAAAAATAGCCGTCAGCTCAGTGACGCCCTCGACGGCCTGGGCCTGCATCGGGCCGAGTCGGTCAGCGGCTCCCATATTACTATCGGAGCAGCTCTGGAAGCCGGCAACTTGGCACAAGCCCTGGACTTATATGCTGATATTATACTTAGGCCGAGCCTGGAGGAAGACCAATTTGAGTTAGCAAGACAATTGGCGGTTGATGAGGTGTATGCCTTAGATGATGAGCCTCGGCAAAAGGTTATGTTTAGACTGCGAGAACAGTTTTATCCACCCCCTCTGGGACGCAGCATTATAGGAAATATTGATGAATTAACGGCTTTGACAGCCCAGATATCCAGAGATATTATAAAGAGCAAATTCGATCTTTCGCAGACGATTTTTGCAGTTGCGGGGAAATACGACTTCGATGCAATCTGCCAACAAATGGAGAAGCTATTTGATACTGGATACTCGATACTGGATACTCGATCCTCGGCGAGCATCGAGCATCGAGTATCGAGCATCGAGCCAGCCAAATACGCTCATATAAACAACGATTCTGCGCAAGTGCACATCGGCTTGATGACCGAGACAGTTAAACCAACTGATGAGGGTTACTATAACGCCAGAATGGCGGTATCAGTCCTTTCAGGCGGGATGAGCGCTAGATTATTCACAGAGGTAAGGGAAAAAAAAGGCCTATGTTACGCAGTCGGAGCACAGTATCATGGTCTGAAAGATGCGGCTGGTATAATGTGCTACGCAGGCACAACGCCGGAAAAGGCAAAGGAAACACTCGATTGTATAATCGGTGAATTTAATCGGCTAAGCGAAGAAATCACCGACGAGGAGATCTCGCGGGCCAAGGTTGGCTTGAAAAGCTCTCTAATATTGCAAAGCGAGTCGTCCAGCAGCCGAGCCAGTGCAATTGGAAGCGATTATTATATGTTGGGCAGGGTCCGAAGCCTGGATGAAATTAAGGACAAAATTGAGCAGACCAGTGTTGATTCGGTTCTGGATTTTTTGCGTGCTAACAAATTCAAGGATTTTACGGTCGTGACAATAGGTCCAAAGTGCCTAAAGTGAATTAAAGTGTCTAAAGTGAGCTAAATTGAAAAAATTATCCATAACTTTAGGCACTTTAGGCACTCCAAACTTTAGACACTTAAAGAACAGAGCATGGAATTTAAGCACAAAGAACTGGCGAACGGCTTAGTTATTATCGGGGAGGTTAACGAATCCGCCAAGTCGGTAGCGGTTGGTTTTTTCGTTAAAACCGGCTCTCGTGATGAGAGCGAGCAGATAAATGGGGTGTCGCATTTCCTGGAACATATGCTGTTCAAAGGCACCGAAAGATTAAGTGCGTTTGACGTAAATTCGGCATTCGATAGAACTGGTGCACAATTCAATGCCGCAACCAGCGAAGAAAATACTGTTTTTTATGCGGCTGTCTTGCCGGAATATGTAATCGAAGTGACACAGCTTTGGATAGAGCTGATGAAGCCGGCCCTTAGGGATGAAGACTTCAATATCGAAAAAAACGTAATCAAAGAAGAAATTGCGATGTACAAAGACACGCCCAGCTACGATTGTGTTGATAGATGTAGAAGTCTGCACTTCGATGGGCATCCCTGCGGCAATAGTATTCTCGGCAGCGAGGAAAGTATAGAGAATCTGACGGCCCAGCAGATGCGGGACTATTTTACCAGGTGTTATGCACCGAACAATATGGCATTCGCGTGTGCAGGTAATTTTGATTGGGGCCAAATTTGCTCGACCGTAGAAGCATCCTGTGCTAAGTGGCAAAAGCAGGCTATCAAAAGATCGCTGGAGCACCATGCCGGCAGCAAAAAGAAACAGAGGATTGAAAAAACAAATCTGACTTGCGAACATATATGCTTGATGAGTCCGTGCGTGTCTGCTCAAGACCAAAGGAGATTTGCCGCTGCGCTTCTGGCGGTTATTGTCGGTGATAATGTCGGGTCAAGATTTTTTTGGGAATTGGTTGACAAGGCATTAGCAGAGGCAGCAACGATGCAGTTTGGGCCTATGGATGGCACAGGAGCATTTTATAGTTATATCTGCTGTAACAATAAAAATGTCCCCACGGTTCTTGGCATCGTCAGAGATATTTTCAGCAATCTTGCCAGAAACGGCATAACCGAAGATGAATTAAGAAAGGCAAAAAATAAGGTCTTAAGCGCGTTGGTTATTAAAAATGAGCTGCCAATGGGTCGTCTGGTTGACCTGGGCTTTAACTGGACATACCTAAAGCAGTACCGCACCATTGAGGATGATGTTAAAGCTATTAAGGCTGTTACCGTCGATGATGTCCATTCGCTAATAGAGCAGTTCAACCCAGGCGATTTTACGCAATTTTCTATAGGCCCAACCGATTCGTGAGAGGCAACCCCACGTAAAACGTGGGGCTAAATATTTAGTCCGCCTATGGCGGATTCTCGATGTGGTTTTACCGCAGGTTCCGATTTATAAAATCATGATTGACATGCTAATATATTGTAGATGACGATATGGCCGAGCACACAAGACGAGAGTTTTTGAAAGCAATCGGCCCACTAACGGCGTCGCCCGGCATCCTGTCGATATTGCCGGGTTGTGCCGGCATAAGCAGAGCACCAGGGGGCCAAAGAAAACAGCCGAACGTTATTCTTGTGATAACCGACGACCAGGGCTATGGCGATTTGGGCTGCCACGGCAACCCCGTTATTCAAACGCCAAATCTGGATAAGCTGTATGCGCAGAGCATCCGTTTGGCCAACTTTCATGTCGATCCGACCTGCTCGCCAACGCGCTGCGCCCTTTTGACCGGGCGCTACTCATCGCGGACCGGTGTGTGGCATACTCTCATGGGCCGCTCGCTATTGCGCAAGGACGAAGTTACTATGGCCGATGTTTTCTCGGCCAGCGGCTACCGCACAGGCATCTTCGGCAAGTGGCACCTGGGTGACAACTATCCATTCCGGCCGCAGGACCGCGGATTCGGTGAAACGTTGGTCCACGGCGGAGGAGGTGTCGGACAAGGCCCTGACTTCTGGGACAACGATTACTTCGATGACACCTACCGGCACAACAGCAGGTTGAAGGCATTCAAGGGCTATTGCACAGACGTATTCTTCGGTAACGCGATGAAATTCATCGAGGCGAACAGGGATCGGCCATTCTTCTGTTACCTGCCGACCAACGCACCACACGCACCGTACAATGTCGCTGGGAAATATAGTCAGCCATATAAAGACAAGGGCGTGCCGGGCGAGCAAGCTAATTTCTATGGTATGATCACGAACATAGATGAGAATGTGGGCCTGTTGATGCATCGACTTAAAGAGCTGAGCTTGGAGGAAAATACAATCCTTATTTTTATGACCGACAATGGCAGCTCGGCAGGCTTTGGCGCCGGCATGCGCGGCAACAAAGGCTCGGAATATGACGGCGGTCACCGTGTGCCTTGCTTTATCCGTCCCGCCCATCGCTGGGCGGGGCTGAAGGGCGAAAAAGACGTTAGTCGGCTCACAGCGCACATCGACTTGCTGCCGACATTGATCGAGTTATGTGGGCTAAAGAAGCCTCAAGGCGTGAAGTTCGATGGCACCAGCCTTTTGCCTCTGCTGAGGGGTCAGGTAGATGACTGGCCTGACCGCACATTGTTCGTTCACTCTCAGCGCATCGAGCATCCAGAGAAATGGCGCAAAAGTGCGGTTATGACCGACCGCTGGCGGCTGATTAACGGCAAAGAGCTTTATGATATGAAGGCTGACCCCGGCCAGAAAAGCGACATCGCTGATAAATGCCCAGAAGTTGTTGATAAGCTGCGTGAATCCTACGAAGATTGGTGGGCAGACATTTCCGAGCGTTTCGGCGAGTACTGCGAAATCATTATCGGTTCCGAAAAGGATAATCCCACCCGATTGATGTCCCATGACTGGCATAGTCCGAACCCGGCATGGAGCCAGGCTGCCGTTCGCAGCGCCAGCCAGGCCAACGGCTTCTGGGCGGTGGAAGTGGCCCGTGACGGCACGTATGAATTTGCCCTTCGGCGCTGGCCTATTGAAGTTGACCAGCCTATCAATGCGGCTATCCCAGGCGGCAAGGCCATCAGCGCAACTTCAGCCAGGCTTAAGATCGCGGATGTGGATGTGACTAAACCGATTTATGATAATGCACATGCCGTGGCGTTCCAGGTCCAGCTCAAAACCGGCAAAACTCGCTTACAGACCTGGTTTACGGATGACAAAGGCCAGTCCCGCGGGGCATATTATGTCTATGTAAAACGTTTGTAATAATAATATAGAGATGGAAAGGATTGCGAATATGCAAACCAGAAGAGAGTTTCTTAAGACCACAGCGGTCACCGCTGGCTCATTAATAATGCCTCGGTTTGTCTTCGGTGAGGAAAAACCGGCAGGCAAGCCAAACATCATTGTTATTATCTCGGACGAGCACAATGCCGGTGTGCTGGGCTGCTACGGCAACAATATTGTCAATACACCGAACCTGGATAGTCTTGCCCGACGGGGCGTGACTTTTGAAAGCTGTTACTGTAACTCACCGCTGTGCGTACCATCGCGGCTTTCGTTCACCTGCGGCAAATACGCCTCACGTGTAGGTGCCTGGAGCAATAATTGCTGGCTGCCCAGCGATGATTACCCGTCGCTGCCGCGTATTATGAATGCGGCCGGTTACGAGTCGATTCTCTGCGGCAAGATGCACTACGACCGTACTCGGCGCTATGGATTTACAGAGATTGGCGGTAACATGAATAATTCACACAAGACCGGCAAAGGTGGACGGCGGAAAGCAGATGACCTCACTCCCACCTCTGGGATCAGTGAGCGCTTCGATGAGTTTTACACTGCCGATGATTCGCGCACCATTACTCACGATAGAAACGTCACAACGGCAACAGTCCAGTTCCTGAAGAATCGCAAGGCCTCGGACAAGCCAATTTTTATGATAGTTGGCTATCTTGCACCGCATTTCCCGCTGATAGTGCCGGAAAAGTATTGGCAGCGGTATAAAGACAGGATTCCCATGCCTGTAATTCCGCAAGGTCATCTCGAATCACAGCCGCGAAACTATAAGCATCTGCGGATCGGCTTTAATGTCGAGGACGTGCCGGACGAAATCGTTCGTAAAGGCCGTGAGCTCTATTACGGCCTGACGCAGTGGTCGGACGAGGAGGTTGGCAAAGTATTGCAGTCTTTAGCCGACAGTGAATTGGCCAACAACACGGTTATAATCTATACCACCGACCACGGCGAAAATATGGGCGAGCACGGCCTGTGGTGGAAGAATTGCATGTACGAGAACGCCAGCCGTGTGCCGCTGATTATTAGCTGGCCTGCACGGTGGAAAGGTGGGCAGCGGCGAACACAAGCCTGCTCTTTAGTGGATGTTGTACAGACCATCGCAGAACTCGGCGGCGCTGATGTGCCCGGCGACTGGAACGGCCAGTCCATGATTGGCTGGCTGGATGAGCCTCGCAGTCAGTGGAAAGACTTTGCCGTCAGTGAATATTACGCCCACAATATCGCCTCCGGTTTTGTTATGCTCCGTATGGGCGATTATAAATATGTATATCACACCCCTGCCGATGCGAGCCATCCAGCCGAGCAGGAGCTGTATAATCTGCGAACAGACCCCGGAGAATTCACGAATCTTGCTACGACAGATCGGTACAGGGACCGTATAGAAGCGATGCACGCAGCGATGGTAAAGGAGCTTGGTGAGCATCCAGATAGCACTGAGCAGCGATGTCGTGCTGATTATGTGCGTGGGTATGAAAGAGCATAACTAAAATTGCCGATTTCCGATTGTCGAGTGACGATTGAAAATCGAAAACTTGTAGTGAGCTTGTCGAATCCAATGTCAGAGCAGACAAGAAGAGAATTCCTCAAGACAGTAGGTTCTGTTGCTGTATCGGCCTATGAATTGCCGATTTTCGATCTTCGAATGCCCCCGATCGAGTCGGGGGTTGAAAATCGAAAATCGAAAATCGAAAATCGCAAATCGGGCACAGAACAGAAACAGCCGAATGTTGTTTTAATAATTACCGACGACCAAGGCTGGGGCGACATTCATTCGCACGGAAATGACCAGATCGACACACCGGTATTAGATAAACTTGCTGCTGATGGAGTGCGCTTTGACCGGTTCTTCGTCAGCCCACTTTGCGCACCGACCAGGGCGAGTCTGCTGACCGGTCGCTATTACTTACGCACAGGTACGCACGGCGTGACCCGCGGATACGAAAATATGCGCAGCGAGGAGGTAACAATCGCTGAAGCCCTTAAGCAGGCTGGTTACGTTACCGGCTGCTTCGGAAAATGGCACAACGGAGCCCATTATCCTTATCACCCCAATGGACAGGGTTTCGATGAGTTCTTCGGCTTTTGTGGAGGGCACTGGAATAACTATTTTGATACGACACTCGAACGTAACGGCCCGCCTATCAAAACCAAAGGTTACATCAGCGATGTGCTGACCGACGCAGCTATCGAGTTTATTGAGAAGAACACCCCCGATCGAGTCGGGGGCAAGCCCTTTTTCTGCTATGTGCCATATAATGCTCCGCATGGTCCTTTTCAGGTGCCCGACAAATATTTTGACAAGTACAAGAGCCGTGGGCTTTCTAATGAAACCGCATGTATATATGGCATGTGCGAGAATATCGATGACAATGTAGGTCGTATTCTGAAGCGTCTCGATGAGCTGGGCGCAAGCTCCAACACGATTGTTTTATTCCTAACGGACAACGGCCCCAACTCTGACCGTTACAATGGCGGTATGAAAGGCCGTAAGGGCAGCGTCCACGAAGGGGGTGTGCGTGTGCCGCTATTTATCCGCTGGCCCGGACATATCAAGCCAGGGACTATGATAACTCAGATCGCTGACCACACCGACCTATTCCCCACACTTCTTGAGCTATGCGGCGTACCTATGCCCAAGACTCTGCCTCAGGATGGTATGAGTCTCGTGCCGCTACTGCAGTCAAAAAATCGAAAATCGAAAATCGAAAATCGAAAATCCTCTAACTGGCCTGACCGTATGATATTCAGCTTTAGATCCCCGCAAGGTCAGACGCGTAATATTACAAGCTCGGTTCGCACGCAGCGCTGGCGAGCCGTCGAAACTGGCAAAAGCTGGGAGCTGTACGATATGCAGGCCGACCCGGGCCAGAAGAATGATGTCTCAAATAAGTACCCAGAGGTTGTCAAGAAACTCATTGCCGCCTATGAGGTAGCTATCAAAGATGTGACTAAGGCCGGTTTTGACCCTCTGCCAATTCACATCGGCTATCCGCAATGGCCGCTGGTTGTGTTGCCTGGTCACGAGGCATATCTGCAACCGTCCACAGCAGAAGGTATTAGTTACAAAGGCCGGGCCGGCTTCGCCAATGACTGGATCACTAACTGGACCAGCACCGAGGCGTATCCCTGGTGGCCTGTAGAAGTGGTCAGGCCTGGCCGTTTCGAGGTGACATTGATGTACTGTTGTGCAGAGCAGAACCTCGGTGCGAAGGTGAGAGTCGAGATCGGCGGGGCGAGCGTAGAAGGCGTGGTAAGCAAAGCTCACGACCCCGACCCCATCCCCAGTCCCGACCGCGTGCCGCGCGGCGAGGTCTATGAGAAAATCTGGGCGCCGTTGACCCTCGGCAGTGTTGAACTGGCCAAGGGGCGAACAAAACTTGCGGTCAAAGCCGTTGAAATTCCTGGGCAGCAGGCATTCGACCTAAAGGCGGTACAATTGCGACGGATTTGATTAGCCCTGCCACCTGTGGGCAGGGTTTAGTTTGTAAGGAGAATCAAAGATGAATGTGCCTGGTTATACGCGGCGAGGATTTCTAAAAGCTGTTAGTTTGGGCGTGATTCAACTGCTCGCAGAGAAATTTAGCCCCCGGACTTGTGCCGGGGGCGAGCCCTGCCCACAGGTGGCAGGGCTAATAGGATCGCAAAGAAAACGCCCTAACATCTTATTCTTTTTTACAGATGACCAGCGCTTCGACACAATCAGCGCCCTGGGCAACGAGCATATCATCACGCCTAACATAGACTCCTTGGTGCGCAACGGAACAGCTTTTACCAACGCCTACATTATGGGCTCGATGAGCGGAGCAGTGTGCGTGCCGAGCCGAGCTATGCTGATGACAGGCAGGACCCTGTTCCATCTTGAGGGAGTTGGCAACGTAATCCCGGAAAATCATATTACTCTGCCTGAGATTCTAAAGCAGGCTGGCTATAATACTTTCCACACAGGCAAGTGGCACCAGGAGCCAAAAGCATCGGCTCGGTGTTTTTCGGCTGGCGCCAAGATCTTTTTTGGTGGCATGAGTGACCAGTATAAGGTTCCTGTCCGTGATTTTGACCCTACCGGCAAATATCCCAAAGAAAAAATATATTACGTTGAAGGCAAACACTCCAGCGAGCTGTTCAGTGACGAGGCGATAAAGTTTCTGCGCGATTACAAAGATGATAAACCATTTTTTGTGTATATCGCTTACACGTCACCGCATGACCCGCGTCACATGCCCAAAGAGTATCTGGATATGTACGACCCACAGCAGATTATCTTGCCGAAGAATTTCCTGCCTGAACATCCGTTTGATAACGGTGATATGAAGGTTCGTGATGAAAAGCTGGCTCCCTGGCCGCGAACGCCACAGGAAATCCGAAGGCATATTGCCGCCTATTATGCAATGATAACACACGTGGACGCACAGATCGGACGGGTGCTGGCGGTGCTGAAGGAAACCGGGCAGGCTGAGAATACTATCATCATTTTCTCCGGCGACAATGGCTTGGCCGTGGGCCAGCACGGCCTGATGGGCAAGCAGAACATCTATGAGCACAGCGTGCATGTACCCCTGGTTATCTGTGGTCCCGGCGTCCCGAAGGGTCAAAAACGCGATGCCTTTTGTTACCTGCTGGATATTTTCCCTACCCTCTGTGAATTATTAGGCGTTTCAATTCCCAGCTCGGTGGAAGGGCATAGCTTAGTTCCTATCATCCGGGGGCAAAAGCAGAAAATCCGAGATACTCTTTTGTTTGCATACAAGGATTTTCAGCGTGGCGTCCGCGATGAGCGCTATAAGCTCATTGAGTACCTCGTGAACGGTAAAAGGACCACGCAACTGTTCGACCTGCAATCGGATCCGTGGGAGTTTGATAACAGGGCTTCCAACCCAGACTATATCAAACATTTACAACGGCTGCGCAAGGAACTACTGAATTGGAAAGAGCAGCTTGGCGACCGCAGTGAGTTCTGGCACTCAGTTGATTATTGATAACTGATAATTGAAAAAGGCGTTAAAAATAATCAATAATCATTAATCATTAATCGATGGAGGCTGTGATGGTGCCACGAAACAGCGAGACCCGCCTGCCGGACGGGCAGGTACCGAGATTTGACTTAGCCGAACAGATTTTGGCTGAGCAGCGAAAAACAACTGCGGCTCGGCGCAGGCCTCCGCTCGTCACGGCGGAGCGTGCCGTAGCCGGGCCGGAGCGGGCTGCCATAAGAAGAAAAGCTCCCAAACTGGATGCTCGATACTGGATACTCGATACTCGGCGAGCATCGAGCATCAAGCATCGAGTATCGAGTAGTGGACTGTTTCCAGAACAACAGCAAATCATAGCAGAGATTGTAGCCAGGGATATTGAAAAGCTGTGCGGTCGCAGCTAAACTGGATACTCGATACTTGACGAGAATCGAGCATCCAGCATCAAGCATCTAGGGATGGATAAACGTCATGACTAAAAAGGAAATTTTTGAAAAGATACGGATTCATCCGCAAAAACGAAATGTGATAATGTTTTGCGGACCACCTTATTCGGGAAAGAGTACTCTGGCACGGCGAATCTGGGCGCTTCAGCCTGCAAAATGGGTGATAATCAGCCGAGAGCCCCGCACCAATTGTCCAGTGGTGCAAGCTCCAACCTCAAACGTGAAAGCCAGAACCAAAACTGGGGCTCAATTGGTGCGGGGCAGGCAAAATGACTTCAAAAGGCTCTTATTGGAAACATTGAAAATTAATGTCAGTCTGATCCTCGATGCGTGTCATTCAACAAAAAAAACACGCCAAAATTTAATGGCGCTTATCCCTAAAGGGTTCTGGAAGATCGTTATCGTTATAGATCTTCCGCTGCCTACCATACTTGCCCGTGAAAGAGGCGCCCTGCCACTGATGTCGGTCTGTAAACAAAGGGCGTGGGAACAATTCCATGGGGAAAAACCGGATGTAGAAGAGCTTCGAAAACTTGGCTTTAACCAGATATTTTTCCTGACAGAGTTCTAAAATCGCAGGGGATGATATACTTTGTCCCTAAGGCACTAATGCTCTGTCGCGGATTATTTGATGGGTTGTCATGCTGAGCCCCCCCTTCTTGCTTTCGCAAGAAAGCAGGGGGGCGAAGCATCTGGCCATCGAAAGCGAGATTCTTCGCTTCGCTGCGAATGACATTCATCATTTATCCTTAGATAGAGCACTATGTGTCATTAACAGGTAGTGTAAATACAGCCGTTTCGTTTCCGTGGCTAAAACGAGTTGTTGGCAGCCTTAAAAACATATTTTAGGTATGGTGTCTATACCCGTCGCCGTCCGGCTGCGGCTCGGCGCTCCGCCGTGACGAGTCCTTCTCCGTAATAGTTGCTACTACGGAGGATGCAGCACAGGTCCGCCATCGGCGGATTCGTAACGGAGAGGGCGGGATTCGAACCCGCGGTACGGGTTTATTCCCATACGACGGTTTAGCAAACCGTTGCCTTCAGCCACTCGGCCACCTCTCCAAACTTCTTGAAACAAAGCACCGCCACGAGCTGCGCAACCAATATACGAGCGACGTAACCGGTTGCGGTTGCGAGACTCGATGGGCAGGTCATATAATTATTGATTATTTTCTATTGATTATTTTTTGCCTTTTTCAATAATCATTCATCAATTATCAATAATCAATTACACGGCTCTCACTTTACACCCTACAGGGCAATATTGCAAGAAACAGTTCGGAAAAAGATTCAAGAATCTTGCCGGTTCGCGATAGCAAGAATATTGTCGCGTAAGTGATCATCGGTATTTTTAGAATACTGCTATGTAAAAGTGCATTTTGAGAGATATTTTAACGTCCGTAAACACAAGGCTTATGCAGTATGTTGTTTTTGCAAAGGCAGGGACAATTTAAGAAAGATAGAGAATTTGAAAAACATCCTTGCTGGTGAAAAGTTATGGCTTACCGTCCCCAGTAACTATGGATGCATCTGAACAATAGAAAATTTACAGAAAAAAAGTTGCTTGACCGCCTCATGTGCCTATCCAAAACAAGCTTAGTCATTCCTTCTTTTTTACTCATATTCATACGGGCATATCTCAGGTAGGGTTTTGAGTAAAAATAACTGCGAAAAGACCAAATTTTTTCGGAAATTTACTTGACTGCTTTGGCAAAAGGGTTCAAATTATAAGTAGATTCATGTCGCGTGTGAGAGTCTGTCCGAGTAATAGGTGAATAGATTTTTGGCCGAGGGTAGGATTGGGCTATATGCCGGTAGGGGGCGATTCGATTCCCGGAGGCTCAAGGATGAGCAGAACATATAAGATAGGGAATCCAAATCGACAAGAGAAACATCCACTATCAGGTCAAGACCGGCCTGTGTCTTCCCCCCTTTCCTGGCTTACCTGCCCCCGCGTCTCCCGACGCGAGTCGGGGCGGCGGACGAAGGAAGACGAGGGGGGAGCAGGGGCTTCTGGCGAACATGCCAAAGCTGTTAGCAGAAGCGATGAGGGGCCTAATCGCGGCAGAAAAGGTACGCTCATCTTGGATATTCCTGCTGACAGAGAGATTCGTCCGCTGACCTGGGAGGCGGCGGCGCGGAAATGTATAAGTGTATCGGGAGGTGATCTCGAAATATAAAAATTGTCCGAGGAGATGATGAAGTAGACTTGCCAAGGGAGCGTGGGCGATGTTATATTCTAAAGGAAGTTTCGCTTTTTGGAAGAGAAACAAACAAAAAAGGACAAGTTATGCGAATCGCGATACTGTCTTGGGAGTCACTTTACTCGGTTGCTATCGGGGGCGTTGCTGTCCATGTAAGTGAATTGGCTGCTGCCCTTGTAAGAAAAGGCCACCAGGTACACATTTTCACTCGACGGACGCCTGGCCAGCGTGGTCACGATTGCATAGACGGCGTCCACTACCATCGCTGCATGTACCTGCCTCATAATGACTTTGTGGACGACGTCAACAACATGTGTCGGTCCTTCGTTGACCGCGTCTTTGAAGTCGAAGACTTTGTCGGACATTTCGACTTAGTCCATGCGCATGACTGGCTTTCGGCCAATGCCATGATCTGGATTAAGCAGGGACGAGGACACAATTGTGTTTTGACTATCCACGCAACCGAGTATGCTCGCTGTGGCAACTCTTTTCCACCCGGCCGATCACGCCGTATCAGAGACCAGGAGCGTGCCGGTACTTACTGGGCCGATCGGGTCATCGCGGTCTCACAGGCAACCAAGAACGAACTAATGTGGATGTACGAGGTGCCGAACTGGAAGATATCGGTGGTTTACAATGGGGTAAACCCTTTACGCTTCGATTTAGCTGCCGATCCTGGAGAGGATAAAAGACACTATGACATCGCTCCATTAGATCCCACGGTCCTTTTCTGTGGCCGACTGGCGTGGCAAAAAGGTCCTGACCTTTTGGTGGAGGCTATCCCTTCGGTACTCGGGTTTTACCCTAATGCGAAGTTTGTCTTTGTTGGTGATGGAGAGATGCGGAGCGGCTTGGAGGCACGCGTACGACAGCTTGGGCTTGCCCATGCCACGCGATTTCTCGGTCGCCGTGACGGTCAAGAGCTTATCCGTTTGTTCAAGTTAGCAGATGTGGTCTGTATGCCCAGCCGAAATGAGCCGTTTGGTATCGTGGTCCTGGAGGCCTGGAGCGCCTGCAAACCGGTGGTTGTGACTCAGGTCGGCGGCCCCAGCGAGTATGTCTGGCACGAAGTGAACGGCCTAAGGACAGAACCAAATCCCAATTCCGTAGCCTGGAGCTTAAGTACGATTTTTTCTGATTTTGAGCGAGCCCGCTGGATGGGCCGCAATGGCAGAAAGGCAGTGGACGAGTGCTTCACCTGGGACATGATCGTGGAAAAGACACTTGCCGCCTATACAGAGGTCTGCCCAGACGAATTTGCGATTTCCGATGGTTCGGCTTCGTTCACCACAGGTTTGCGATTTCCGATTTGCGATTCTAAATCGACAATCGACAATCGACAATCGACAATCGATGAAGGTCATCTGCTTACAAACCTCAGACTACAGATTAGCCCGGATGGAGATGGCGCCAAACACTCACTTGACTCCTACAAGCAGCACCTCGAACAAATAGGGCTTCACCCGGAACAGAACGACGGCAGTATACTGCTGAAAGGAAAGTTTGAAACCTTGTTAGCGGCCATCGAACGCTGCCATAAACAGATGCACGAAATGGGACTAAACCGTGTTGCCTGCTCACTCCAGCTGGAAACATCAATTTGCAACCCCGCTCCCTCGACCCGGCTCGGGACGGGCTTGCGGGAACCCTCTTCAGAGCAAGATTCTGGTACCAGCGCTGGATCGCCGCCCCCGTGTCTTCTGTCGAAGACAGAAACGGGGGCAAGCGACAGGGCAGAAAATCAACAAGGGCCATAAAATATAGAATGTGCCCCTGCGTCTTCCTGTCGGAAGACAGGAGCAGGGGCTACCTTACCGATGGAAGGAGACTCACTGAAGCCCCGTTAGAAATTCCTGAACGGGGCAAAGTGTTGAAGATAGAGTATTTTCTAACGGGGCAAGGATGCAAGCCGCGAAAAATGAAGCTCGATTAACTCCCGCTCCCCCCTTGTCTTCCTTCGTAAGACAGGAAAGGGGGGAAGACGCGGGGGCAGCCCTGCCTACAGGTGGCAGGGCTAATGCAATGAAAGATAAGGCTGTCGGCAGCTTTTGTCTTGTCTTGCATGGACATATGCCTTACGTGCTGCATCATGGGAGCTTCCCGCATGGAGAGGACTGGTTATATGAAGCTGCAGCCGAGTGTTATCTGCCGCTGCTGGCTCTGGTCGATGAATGTCAGTATCTTAACTGCAACCCGCAGCTTGCGATAGACCTTACGCCTGTGTTGCTTGAACAGCTTAGCCACGAAGACTTCAGGTCTGGATTTGAAAAATATCTCCTGCAGCGGGTCAGCCAAGCGCGAGCGGATAAAGCCGATTTCGCTCGGGGTGGCCAGACACACATGGCCTACCTTGCCCAGCGGTGGGAAGATCTCTACACCGCTCTTAATGAACAATTCGACCGGATTGGCCGTGATATCCCAAAGGCATTTGCTTTAAGTGCAGACCGCGGTCTTATCCAGATACTTACTTCCAGCGCGACACACGCATATTTACCGCTGTTGCTTGAGGACTCCTGTGTGCGGGCGCAGGTCCGTGCGGGTATCAGTAGTTCGCAACGTATCCTTGGATTTCGGCCCACTGGGATATGGCTACCGGAAGGGGCGTACCGCCCTGGCGGTGTATGGAGGCCGCCAATCCCGTGGGGTGCAAAGAACAGCCGACTCGGAATTGACCAGATTATCGCAGACGAAAACCTAACACATTTCTTTGTAGAGAATCACTGCTCCGGCACAGGTCCTGGGGTTAATCCAGGCGAGCCGATTTTGGTCGATAACGGTGGGAATAATGGCAGACCGCCTGCGGCCTTCGCCCGTGACCCGGAGATTTGCAAACAGGTCTGGTGTGGATTTGTAGGCTACCCTGCTGACGGCCTATATCTGGAGTTTCATAAGACATGGCAGCCTCAAGCTGCGCTTGGGGCTGGCACAAAGCGGCGAGGACTGCGCTATTGGAAGGTTACAGACCGCCGCTTCGGGCTTGGTGACAAGCAGTTATATTATCCAGACCAGACGGTTGGAAAAATCTATGAACACGCCAGGCATTTCTGCTACCAAGTCAAAAGGCGGCTGACCGAGTATTACCAGCGGACGGGCCGGCGTGGGGTCGTTGTGGCCTGTTTTGATGCCGAACTTTTTGGCCATTGGTGGTTCGAGGGACCTCGCTTTTTGCGTGACGTGCTGCTGACCCTAAATGCTGACCCAGAGGTCCAGCTCTGCACGCCGGATGGTTATCTTTCAAAGTATCCGCCGCGGCGCAGCGTGTCTCTATCGGAGGGCTCCTGGGGCGAAGGTGGAGATCATCGAGTCTGGACTAATCAGAAGTTCGACTGGATGTGGCGCATAGAGTATCGTTGTGAGGCTCTCTTTGGCAAGCTGACCTATCATCTGCCTTGGCGCAAACATTGGGCACTTCGCAAAATCCTGGAGAAGGCTGGTCGGGAACTGTTGCTGCTGCAAGCCAGTGACTGGCCGTTTGTAATCGCACGCGGCCAGGCAGATGAATATGGTATCAAGAGATTTATGGGACATGTAGCACGATTCGAGAATCTAACGGATATCGCAGAGAACGCGGTTTCCGATCCGAAGTATCTCTGTAACCTCAACAAGGTGCAAAAATTTGAGTTGCAGGATGCTGAAATACATGATGTAATTTTCCCCGAGATCGACTTAAACTGGTGGAACATGTAAAGTTGGTAAATGGAAGTTGGAAATTACCAATTACCATTTACCAATTACCAACTTGGAGATTGGTAAAATGAGAATTGCGATTTTTGCATGGGAGAGTCTGCATTCGGTTGCTGTCGGTGGCGTAGCGGTCCATGTAACAGAACTGGCCGCGGCCCTGCAGCGCCGCGGTCATGAAGTGCATGTTTTTGCTCGCCTGGGCCAGGGACAAACAACTTATGCACTGATTGACGGCGTCCATTATCATCGTTGTCCCATTGATCTGCATCCCGATTTTATCACGGAGATGAACAATATGTGTAACAGCTTTGTTTATTTTATGGGTCAGACCGAAGCCTACCAGAATGCACGCTTCGATATAGTGCATGGGCACGATTGGCTGTGCGCTAAAGGAATCGTTCAGGCTAAGAATGATCGCGGCAGCCGAGTTGTGTTGACTTTCCATTCCTCTGAATATGGGCGATGCGGGAACAATCATTTTGGCGGACAAGCGCAACGTGTCCAGGCCATTGAAGCTGAAGGCGCCTACTGCGCCGATCGTGTTATTGCAGTCTCAGGAGTATTGGCCGAAGAAACCAAGCGGCAATACAATATACCTGATTGGAAGATCAGAGCCGTACACAACGGGATAAACTGCCGCCGCTTCGATGGTTATATTGATCCAGGGATATGCCGCCGAACCTACGGAATTGGACCATTGGACCCAATGGTGCTGTTTGTAGGAAGAATAACAACACAAAAAGGTCCTGACCTTCTTCTCGAAGCCGTCCCAGCTGTTTTGCGCAATCGCGGTAATGCAAAAATCGTCTTCGTAGGTGACGGATATCTCAAGAGCGATCTGCAAAGGCGGACTTACCAGTTAGGGGTCGCTCATGCAGTTCGGTTCCTTGGCGCAATGGACCCCAATGGGGATCTTGTTAATCTATTCAAAAGCACCGATGTTGTCTGCGTTCCAAGCCGAAACGAGCCTTTTGGGATTGCGGTACTCGAGGGCTGGGCAGCCGGGAAACCGGTTATAGCCACGCACAATGGCGGTCCACGAGAGCTGATATCCCACGGACATGATGGCTATCTTATCTATGATAATCCCGGGTCAATCTACTGGGGGATCAGCCAAATCTTCGGCAACTTCGATCATGCCCGATGGATGGGCCGGAATGGCCGGGTAAAAGCTGCTTACGGCTTTAGCTGGGACACAATCGCTGAGCGTACCGAGAACATCTATCGAGAGATATTGTCCTAAATGGAACGAGGTGGGTGCTAATGAATGAAACTGTGTTAGCTTCTGGCTTGGCCGATTTGGCCCGGAACTTTTATTGGGGCTGGCACCCGGATGTGGTCGCGATATTCCGTGACCTTGATCCAGAATTGTGGCGAGCAGTCAACCACAACCCTACCAAGTTTCTCTCCCGGCTGGCAAAGACCGTGCGCCAGGTACAAGGCAAAGAGCCAGTCCCAGAGACGCGGTTGACTCGTGCCCTTGAGCAGGTGCGCCATTACCTTGAAACTGAAGATGCCTGGGGACTTTCCTCTGCGGGGCCTCTTAGCGTCAACCCCGTGGCTTACATCTGTGCCGAGTTTGGGCTCCATGAGTCGCTGCCAATCTATTCGGGGGGACTGGGGATATTGGCTGCAGACCACTTAAAGGCGGCCTCTGACCTATCCGTTCCAATGGTCGGCGTGGGCCTGTACTATACTAACGGCTACTTTGACCAAACCGTAGATGCAAGCGGATGCCAGCACGAACATTATCTCAACCTTGATATCACTGACCTACCGTTAGAGCCTGTTGCAGATGAATATGGCGTACCTATCCGTGTAACTGTATCCGCCGGTGGCGGAGACTCAGCTATCTCGGTTAGAGCCTGGGGTACGTCCGTTGGCCGAAACCGCCTGATTCTGCTGGATACGAACATGGACGGCAACTCCGAGCACGATAGACAAATAACTTCTGCTCTGTACAGCGGAGACGATGAGCTGCGCATCCGACAACAGGTCGTTCTGGGGGTGGGGGGCCTACGAGTGCTTGCTGCAATGGGCATCCGTCCAAGTGTGGTTCATCTGAATGAGGGCCACACGGCCTTTGCAGTCTTAGAGCTTAGTAGGCAGCTGATGGAACGTGACGGCCAGACGTTCGAAAACATCAAAGAGCTGGCCGCCTGGCAGACTGTCTTTACCGTGCACACGCCGATAGAGGCCGCCGTCGATCGATACAAACCGGAGCTTGTAGAACGAGTGCTGGAGCCGCTGCGACAGCAATTGAAAATCTCCAAATATGAATTGCTCGCCTGTGGTCGGGTCAACCCCTGCGATGAACGGGAACCCTTTTGCCCAACGGTTCTTGGACTGAAGATGTCACGGTGGCGCAACGGCGTGTCCGCGTTGCACGCCCGTGTCAGTCGGGCTATGTGGCACAAGGTCTGGCCCGAATCCGCCACAGGCGGACAAGAACGCGTCCCGATAGGTTTTATCACAAACGGTGTGCATGTTGCAACGTGGCTGGCCCCACAGATGGAAGAGCTTTATAACCGATACCTGGGCAAAGATTGGCAGGAAAGGTTAGACGATCCGCAAACCTTTCGCAAAGTCACCGAGATCGATGACGGGCAACTGTGGGAAACGGACCAAGGCCTGCGAAACCACCTGATCGAGTATGTCCGCCGCAACGCCTTTAGAGAGGCCCAGGCCAGAAAGGAATCGCAAGAGATTTGCACGGCGGTACAAAGCTGTCTTAATGCGTCTATTCTTACCATCGGATTTGCCCGCCGTTTTACAACGTACAAGCGGGGCGATTTCCTGCTGCGTGATTTGAACTGGCTGGACCACATCGTCAACCATCCGCAGCAACCGGTGCAGATCATCATTGCCGGCAAGGCCCATCCGAAGGATGAACCAGCCAAAAAAATCTTGCAGCAAGTCTTCCGAATGACCCGCGACCGACGGTTCCTCGGTCGGGTCGTTTTTCTGGAAAACTATGATATAAACGTCAGCCGCCATTTGGTGCAGGGAGTTGATTTATGGCTCAGTGCGCCTCGCCGCCCTCTGGAGGCGTGCGGCACCAGTGGCCAGAAAGTAGCCATAAATGGAGGTCTGAACCTCTCAGTTCTTGACGGCTGGTGGGCAGAGGCTTATGATGGTACAAATGGGTTTGCTATTGGTACGGGCAGCGAACATTCAAATTGGGATCGCCAAGACCACTTGGATACACAATCCTTCCATGAGGTCTTGGAAAACAAGGTTCTCCCACTATTTTATGACCGTGGCCAAGATGGTATTCCCCATGGGTGGGTAGCAATGCAAAAACGTTCCCTGCGAACCCTTGGATGGCGATTTAACGCACGCCGGATGCTGTTAGACTACACAACAGGCTATTACTTGCCCGCAGCCGGTGGCGTAACCTCGTCGCTTTAACTGAAAGTGAATTAGAGAATTAGTTGATTAGTTAATTGGTTACTAATTCACTAATTCACTAATTCACTAATTCACTAATTAACTGAAAGTGAAAGCGATTCCGGAATATATCGATGGTCTTCCAAATATCTGTGGCTCGGAAGAGCTTGTATCTGCTGCTCGCAAATACAGTGGGCCGATCTATTTGCCCCAGAGCGGCATCGACTTTGCCGGCATCCGCAGCGCCTTTGCCATAGCCCTTCATATGCATCAACCTCTGATTCCGGCTGGTGGTGACAATTTGCAGACCGCCGGCATCATCAGCAACCTCAAATTCATGTTCGACCACCCTGAAATTAAGGACAACCACAATGCGCCCATATTTCATTGGTGCTATAAGCGCATGGGCGAATATCTGCCGCAGTTAGTCCAGGCTGGTTTCCAGCCCCGAGTGATGCTCGATTACTCGGGTTGTCTGCTTCATGGCCTCCGCCTTATGGGGCTGGATGATGTGATAAATAGCCTAAGAACAATTACATGTGAGCCGGCATATCAGCGGTGTGTTGAGTGGCTGGGGTCGGCCTGGGGTCATCCAGTAGCGCCATCCACACCTGTGCAAGATTACCGGCTGCATGTGCGCGCATGGCAGCACTTTTTCGCCGCGATTTTTGGTTTCGAGGCACTGGGCCGCGTCCGGGGCTTTTCTCCAAGCGAAATGGCTCTGCCTAACCATCCTGATGTGTGCTACGAGTTCGTAAAGACCCTCAAGGAGTGCGGCTATCGCTGGGTCTTGGTACAGGAGCATACGGTAGAGACGCTCGAGGATGGAGGCCCGGTAACTTGTCCTGCCGTGCCCCATCAACTGGTGGCGAAAAACTCGCAAGGCCAAGTTCTTACTATCACTGCCATCATTAAAACTGGCGGCAGTGACACGAAGTTGGTTGGTCAAATGCAGCCTTATTATGAGGCCAAGGGATTGGAATCGTGGATAGTGAATCGTGCATCGTGCATCGAATCACGAACCACAAATCACGAACCACAAATCACGAACCACAAATCACGAACCACAAATCACGAACCACAAATCACGAACCACAAATCGAAAATCGAAATACCTCCGGTAGTAACCCAAATCGCCGATGGGGAAAATGGAGGCGTGATGATGAATGAGTTTCCATCTAAATACATGGAAATTATGGCCGAATGCTCTGGTGCCCAGACACCTGCCGTGAATATCACAGAGTATCTGGAGTACCTTGAAAGCCTGGGTATTAAGGAAGAGGACTTCCCACGAATCCAGCCAATCATGCAGAAACGGATCTGGGACCGATTCGAACCAGCGGACAGCGGACAGCGTGCAGCGGACAGCCTGAACGCTGTAATTGAGAAGTTGAGAAAAGAGGACTCGCATTTTCACATGGAAGGCGGTAGCTGGACCAATAACATCTCGTGGGTGCAGGGTTATGAGCACCTACTTGGGCCAATGGAGTCTGCCAGTGCAATGTTTGCCGAAAAAGTGCGCAGCGCCGGGATTTCAACCTCGGAACCACGTTATCGCAATGCTCTTTACCACCTGCTGATGACCCAAACGAGCTGCTTTCGTTACTGGAGTAGAGGAATTTGGACGGACTACGGCCGTGAGCTTTGTCGGCGGACTGTGGAAATTTTAAAACACTGCTTTTGACCAGGTGCATTAAAATCGCAAATCGCGTTGGGCTACCAACAATAGAGCACAGAAGACAGCGTACAGCGTACAGAAGACAGCGGACAGAACTGAACGCTGAACGCTCTACGCTGAACGCTGTAATTGAGCAATGAAAAAAGTAATCGCGGCGAGTATTGTCTCTTTGACAGTCCTTACTGTCAGCGCATTCGGCAGTTCGTCGTGCTCCGGCTGGCTCCACCCAGACGAGTGGTGGCAAGATGCCGTTTTCTATGAAGTTTTCGTCAGAAGCTATTATGACTCGGACGCAGATGGCATCGGCGACCTGGCGGGCTTGCAGATGAAGCTGGATTATATTAAGCAGCTGGGCGCAAACGCTTTATGGCTAATGCCCATCTTCAAATCCCCTTCCTATCACGGATACGATACGGTTGATTATTATCAGGTCAATGAAGATTACGGCACCACGGAGGACCTCCATTCTTTGCGCGCCGAGGCCAATAAACGCGGCATCCGTATTATTCTGGACTTGGTGGTCAATCATACCTCTTCCAGCCATCCGTGGTTTCAAAAGTCTGCGGACAATACTCCTGACTATAACGACTGGTATGTATGGGAAAAGAATAGGCCTGCCGGAAAGCAGTACGAATATGGAAAGGCCGAACCGGTACAAAAACGTCGCTGGTATTATAATGACAAACGGAAACAATTCTATTATGCACATTTTAGCGAAAAAATGCCTGACCTCAATCTGAATAACCCCGCTGTACGCCAGGAGGTCAAAAAAATAGCAAAATTCTGGCTGGATAAGGGTATCGCCGGCTTTCGCCTGGATGCCGCTCAGCACATGATCGAGGACGGCTCTGAAGAAATGCAGCCTGATACGCCCTCCACAGTCCGGTGGTGGGTCGAGTTCAATCAATATGTCAAGTCCGTCAACCCGCAGGCCGTTCTGGTGGGTGAAGTATGGTCGGAATATCCCAGGATAGGCGAGTATTACGCCGATGAGAAAGGCTTAGACCTTTGTTTCGACTTTCCCTTCCAGATTAATACCCTCAAGGCCGTCGGCTCTGGCAATGTCAAGAGCTTTATAGATATGGTTACGGCAAAAAAGCAATTGCCCGCACCGCTTTACTTCTATGCCCCTTTTCTGGCCAATCACGACCAGGACCGCTATATGACCTCGTTGAAGAACGATTTTGTCAAAGCACACCTGGCTGCGGTGATTCTTTTCTCTGCGCCTGGGACGCCATTTATATATTACGGCGAGGAGATCGGAATGTACCACCCATCCGATAGAAGGACTCATCTGCCAATACGCACTCCTATGCAGTGGGAAGATACCGAGGTGACCGCTGGTTTTACCCGCAATATTGCTCCCTGGCAAAAAATCAATGACAACGAGCCGCCATACAACGTGCGTTATCAGCAGCAGTCGCCTGACTCGCTCTTGAAACTCTATCAAAAACTAATCCGGCTGCGCCTCACGTATCCTGAACTGCGGTACGGTGATTACAAATTCCACTGCGTCGGCGAAAACGTTCTGGCGTATGAAAGGCTTTACAACAATAAATCGCTGCTGGTCCTGATTAACCCGCAGGATAAAGACCAGACTATCCATAGCGGGCACATTTCCGGCACGTACCGCAGCCTGCTGGATGGTAAAACAATCGAAATTACGCCTAAATACGTTCTACTTGCCGGTGCTTATTACCTGCTGGAGCCGATGGAAGGATGAAATCTCAAGACGTGGAGTCCCACGGGCAAAACCCGTGACTTTCTGTGAAGGCCGGTAAAAAGAAATATGTATGATGTCCCCCCGAGTTGCTTCAAATTGAAACTTCATTCTCGTTCTTCAATCTTATTTTCTTGACTATCTGAAATCTCAAACATGTGGTGAGCGAAGTCGAACCATCTCAGATCTGAAATTTTTTCACTGCTCTTGCTGTGGATAATCCTGTGGACGAATTTTGCGCATCGTTTCCTGAAGTTGTTTCTCAAACGCATCGGCACGTTTTTGTGCTTCGTATCGTCCGCGGGTTTGGATGTTGAGGTGTCGTTGACCCTCGATGTCGCTATTTTGCAGATTGTCAGCCCACCCACGAATCTGCCGCGAACAGCTTTCAGACATAGATTTCAAATCTGAAATCTCAGATTTCAAATGCTCAGCGCCTTTCAGGCGCTCAGAAAAATGCAGCATCGACCGTGTTTCCCCGGCTGAACCACGGGCAATATAGAGAAAGGCTAAAAGTTCGGCGGTGCTGCCGCGTTCGAATCCCTCGGCGATATTGTTGGAAATAGACAGGCTTGAGCGGCGTAGCTGGCCGCGAAGGTCGCCGGGCTGGGAAAAGAAATGGTCTCGCGTCAGCTTATAGACACGCAAGGCTATCTCAATCGCAAGTTTCCATACGGGCAGATCTTCAAATCGCTCGTACTTCATTGGAATCCTTCCTATTTTTATATTTTGATTTTCTCTTTAATCTGATATCTTAACTTTCAAATCCAAAATCTTAAATCTCAAATTTCAAATTTTGGTAGAACCTCATGATATTGGTAAAGATTTTCTGCGTTGATACTTCTCCAAAGCTGATTCCAGAACGTCCTTGCGCTGCCCGGACCATAGCTCTCGCTGGAGATCGCTGACATGTACTGGG